>Ga0126342_10005939_pt1 | contig 21495 bp, 16 predicted proteins | sample Cyp1metagenome_FD_92528 | JGI IMG/M metagenome (GOLD analysis project Ga0126342, IMG submission 92528) | Coral microbial communities from Lord Howe Island, Old Settlement Bay, Australia - Cyphastrea 1 metagenome | ecosystem: Host-associated > Invertebrates > Cnidaria > Coral ... | reverse complement strand
CCCCCCTGATCCCGTTTGGAGGATCTCATGCCGAAAGGAGTCAAGACGGAGGAGCAAAATTGTGGTTGGCTTTTTAGCAGGTGACCCTACTACGCACTGGTCAAAGCTCACCACACTGAAGCAGTTGAGAGTGCGGCACAACCTTGCTTGGTAAGAGGACCATATGCTGGCTGGGTCATACTTGCGTGCCCAAAGGGGCCACTGTGGATGCTCGGCGAAGCCACATCCGCCATATTTGGCCAATTCCAGCAAAACCTCGAAGATGAAGAAGACAAGCCTCGAACCCACCCGTAGCTGCGTCCACTCCTTGGCGGTGAGAGCTGGCAGTCCATCTGGATGCGTGCCTGTCCTCAAGGGTCTGGGCCCATCAGGCAAAAATCTTGCTGCCGGCCCTCACTCTGTTGAGCCACCAGCTGGTGGCAGTGTCAGTGGCTAAATTGCCATCCTTTTTTTGCATGCACATGTCGACTGAAATGACCAGAAGCTGTGAGGTGCCTTCCATTGGTGTCGATTCAATGACAGCATGCAAATCATGTGGTCGGCGAAATCCACTAAAGAAATGTACGAACACTAGCCACTTGATGTGTAGTCTGGCCGTCTCCCGCGCCAGGTTGCCTTGTGCCAGAGCTCCCCCTCCTGCGTTTGGCCCTGGTGGCGCCTGCATGAGAAATGATGGAAAGTCCTCAGCAAACAGGAGGACTTGGGGGTCGGCAGGCGGTTCAGCAACTGCACATCGTCCTTGGAATTCTTGGTAGGACGTGCCCGGCACCGTGGTACGCATAGCCCATTTGGCTTTGAAGGCGGCTGCATCCGGTGTGTCGTGCGCCGGAAGGAGGGGACCAAAAATACGGGCCGGGGGGAGGAAGGCTTTCGTCTTCCACCAGCCTTGCTGCCTCATGTCACTGGCATATTGCTTTCCTTCCTCATCCAATCTGTCAACTTCCTCTTCAGTGGCCGGGGGGAAGCAGGCTTGAAGGGTGAGAAGGCAGTCAGGGCAATCATAGAGGTGCATGAGCAATCTCGCCCTGGCATGGTAGTGTTTTCCACAAGCATCACATGTGGCATGTGTGGCATAAAACCTTTCAATTCGCTTGTAGCCATGCGCCCTGGCTGCATGAGAAGCTAAGCCCCGTTTGGATGGGAAGCATCGGGTGCAGAGATCACACTGCCATTTTTCCTGCACTGGGGAGGATGTAACTGGCAACACCCCTCCCGCAGCTTCAAATGCTTCACTGAACCTTCGGTGAAAAATTTGTCTTTCTGCTACTGCGGTGCAATACTGGAGGCATGAATAAGCAGCACGTTTGAGGCGCCCATTCCATGAAACGTCCAAAGCAATAAATGGCAACCAATGCACGAGCTTGTCTGATTGTGGGGCAAAAGGGATGTCATAATGGGTGCGGAACCAATTGAAAGCTTCTGCACAACCTTCAACCCAAGAATCCTTGCTTGTAGCATCTGCCATAAGGAGGTTCCACAAGGCCTGTGGGCATTCCCTGGTGAGGCGCTTGAGGTATCGCAATCGGGCTACCTGAAGTGCATGTCTGGGTGGAAGCACTCCTGCAAGTGCAGAGACTGCATCCATGTCGAAATGGAGAGGGTTGGCGCCTCTGAGTTTACCTCGGACCATGAGGCAGAAGGGCTTGCGGAGGGCATTGTGCCACTTGTCCCACTCTTTGGCAGTGACCCCTGTCCAAATGTGCGCATTGTACATGAACTGGCTGAAGGCGGTTGACTGAAACACTTTGGCCTTCGTTGGCAAGGACACATACGCTTTGTTGTAGAAGGACTTGGCTAAGACCCCCCAAGTAGCTCTAGCCATTGAGCTCCTCTGTTGGATCTCCTTTCCATGAACATTTCCGGCTTGAACCCATGTTCCAAGGTGTTTGTAAGCATGGGCTGTGCGCAGGGCAATTGGTCCTTCTTTGGTCTGCCATCGCAACTCAGAGTCGTCAGCTGCAAGAAGCGCCTTCCTTTCCTTGGAGCCCTTTCCAACGATGTGCCACAGTACTTCCGTTTTTCCTGGTTCAAAGTTTATCACAAGCCCCCGGTGTTTTGCTGCACAGGTCACGGCTTGGACAATGGCTTTAATACCATCTTCGACTTGCTGATTGGTCTTGCCATGGATACCAAAAGCACAGTCGTCAACGAAAGAGACATCAAAGTAGCCTGCTGCAGGTAAAGGTTAGGACTCCATGTAATCAGCGCATGGAGCCGGGTCACCAAACCAGGTCAGGTCAGTGCAAGCAAGCATGGTGGCTTTGACGTCTCGGAGTATACATGACATCACCATGTTGAAAAGGATGTCGCCAATAGGGTCGCCAGGCCTGGTCCCACGCCTGGTGCGACAGGGATCCGCAATACCTTCAACATAGAAATGCGTGTTCGTCATGACATGCTGTAGGACTGTGATCATGTGCTGGGAAAGGCCTGTGAGTGCAAAGTCTTGGTCAACACTGGTAGCAACAACCCTGGCCATTTCATCTTGGATGCCAAGGGTGTTGAGGGTGCGAAGCAGTGCATCAATGTCACCATCTCCCGGGAAGAGCGCTTCTCTGAGAACACTGTAAAAGGCCGCTCTCACATCGAAAAACACAATGGCTGATGGCATGTGACGTGCCTGCGTCCAGTGCCAGAAAGTCTGCAGGGTGTGATGTGCCATGTCGGTGCCCTGTCCCTTGCGGCCCCCAAATTGTAGGGAATGTAAGCTACGATTCCAGGCAACCTCAAGGGGTTTTCGCATGGTCATATGGTAGAGTTTCGCAGTGAAATCAGACACAAAAATCGATCGGTATCCTAAAGGATCAGCCGGGTGCATTTTTCCCTTATGGAGTGGGAAGAGTCTGCCCCCTTTCCAGGACAGCGGCTCGTGTGAGTGGGCAGCACACTTTGTAGTCAGCGTAAGGAACTGGCGAGCAAAAACCTCACCACCGGCTTTGAGTAATGCAGGCGGCAACCCATTGGGTCCAGGGGCTCTTCCTCGTTTCAGGCGTCGGAGCCCTTGCTGAATGTCCCAGACTGTGGGGAAGGAGGATGGCTCTTGAAGATCAAGAGGGTGATCATGAGGCTGCAGATTGAGGTTGGCTAACTCCTGCATCGGCATTGTCATTCCAGCCTCGATGGCTGCAAACTGTTCCATCCAAACCCCTTGGCGCTCACTAAAGGTGGTTGTTAAGGAGCCGTCAGGCTTTCTGAGCATTGGCAGTGGTCTCAACGCACTGGTTTTTTTGCTGTTCCTTCCTCCCAAGCGCAGCAGGGTTTTGAAGACAGTTCGCAAATCCCCCAAACTGTCCGATTCTTGCAGGTGCACCAAAAGCTGATCAAAGAAAATGCCAATATCCTTTCTGACCATACTTCGGACCTGTTTTTAATTTGGGGTGATGACTTCTTTGAATTCGGCCGTGTGTGTAAGGCTCCAGCACCTGGCACAATCCAGCAGGTGCCTTTTCATGGCAATTGCAGCAAGGGTGGTAGGGCTGAGCTGAGGTCTTGTCTTGGTCCCTTTCGTTTTGGTGAAAAATTGCCGCCCCAGTTGCAGCAATTGGCTCTCGTACCATGCTGTGTGCGCTTCGACACTTATGTTCCATGTGGGAATAGGCAGCGAGGCAAGTGCCTGTCTGAATGCATGTGTTCTGACTGGACAAATGAGGGCCTGCTCGTCCCACTCTTCTTTGGCAAGGCATGCAACCTTTTTTTGAAGGAGGCCTTTGACACAAAGGCAGAGGGGGAGATGATCATCATGGCAAAACGAAGTGTCAAAGTCGTGCAATACATGGGTACGAGTCACAATGTCAAGGACTTTGGGGGAGACTAAAACGTAATCCCTTCTATATTTGGATCCATTGGTGTGCGTCCAGGTATGCCCAGGGCCATCATGGAAATGGTCAAACGTTGATGGAGCAAAGAGCCGAGCGTCTGCAAGGAAATTACCAAATAGACGCCCCTGTGGGTTCACCGCTTCGGCATGCAAGGAACCTACAAATGGGTGGAACTCCTGGTTGACTGGAGCATTGGCATCAATAAAGACCCAAATCAAATCATGCGTGGCATGCGTCCTGAAAAGCTGTGCGGTTTCTTTCCACCAAGCCTCAAGCTTATCAATTGGGCGTGATCCATCACCTTTGTTTTTGCTGAGGCATGGGGCATGTAAAACCACGAAAGACAAAACAAGCTCACGATTTTCCAAAAGGACAAACATACGTCTAGGGTCAGCCCATTGGGTGGATACTCTGAAGTCCCGAAACGTCAAATGGGACCCATCTGGCAACATAGCAAGCGGCATGGAACGATGAATCCAAAGCTCACATCCTAGGCAGACCGGGTTAGGTCCTTGATAGCCAGCAGAGAATCTGATAGTGTTCACTTCGGTAGCGCCCTTGCTTGGTTCTGGCTTCTTGGATGCCGATCACTGCGATTCCTTTGGCATGGAGCTGAGTGTCAAGGCGGGCAGTGCGGGCCCCTGTTTGTCTGCCGATTTCATTCTGGTGCTGAAAATGGTCAAGCGCCAGTACATTGGCAGTCGCGCATGAGAATGCAACAGTGTTCCAGGTAGCTTCTTCTGATCTTGGAGGTATGGGTATTGGTGGCTGCACCTCAGAGGGAGGGAATTGCATGATTTCGTTTTGGACTACTGGTGGGAAACACTGCTGTACGCAATCTGCAGCATTCTGCAACCAGCACCAATGCAGGTCATGTGGGGCACCAGCAAGTGCATGAATTCCAGGTGAGGCCCAAGGTGGGAGACTTGCTGGCTCTTGCACTGCTGCCCATCGCGCAATGGAATCTGCCAATTCATTCCAAGGATGACCTTTGTGGGCTGGGACCTGATCAACCTTGGTATTTTTGCCTAACCATCGGGACAGGACACGGCACAATTGTGCCAGCTTTGGGGAAGCATTGGTAATTTGCTCATAGGTCGCAATCATCTGGCTGAGCAGTAAGTCTGGCCGTATGATTGTGGGCCTACCAGGCAACAAACGCATGCACACATCCTGGGCAACAATGAAGGCAGTGAGCTCTGCTGAGATATTATCCTGGCAGTCCGCACCAATCCATTGTTCGTGCTGCGGTGCAAGTTGGACTTGGCCTGCATAGCATCCCCACAGTGAGGAGCGGTCTCTGTCTGTGCACACAACCACCACACTCCAACCGGCGGCACCTTGACTTTGTGAACCGTCAACATAAAGTTCCCACCGCCAGCTACTGGGATCACTTTCCAGAGGCAAATCCAGCAGTGCATGATAAGTGGAGGGGTGAACATGGATGCCCTCTGGGATCGGGTGCGGCAGTGTCACTGGAAATGAAGCGCAGTAAGTGGCCCAATCCTGTTGCTGAAACCATGAAATCGCCGAGACATCTGGGTTCAATTGGCTCCATCGCGTGTCTGGGGGGTCGGGGAGAACAGCTTCCAAACAGAGCGTAACCCTATGGCGTTGTTTGGTGATCACCTGTGCCTTAGGCCGAGGGAAAAAAATTGCGTTCAATGCTGTGGTCAATTGAGCATCACTGAGGTGCAGAGGCCAATCATCTTCTCCACTACCCAATATGTGGGGACGGTCCTGGTCTATCCTCGGTGACTGAGAGTCCCAAGGGTCTGGCTCATCAGGGGGCGGCATGATGTGGCGATGAATAGCCACAGTCACCGATAAACCATCTGTGAGTGGCACAAATTCATGCTGCAAAATTTCTCTGTTTCCTACCCATGCAGAGCATGTATTGTGCGCATGCTGACAATCCTGGTCCCTGTAGGCAATACCCAACAGCGTTTGATACGGTAGGATTTGTGGCGCCATAGATGCATGTCTAACATGGGGTAATCCTTGAAAGGCAGAGTCAATGACACTCACAAGAATTGAGTCAAAACCGTCGATGGGCTGTTGCACCAGAAGGATGTGCACTGCTGCGTCAAGCTCCATGTCAACAGGGTTTGGCTGTACAATGTGAAAGTGCAGCGGTTGGTCCTGGAGGACAAAATCAACCCATGCCTGTCGGATGAGGTGTGTCCACTCTTCAGGGTCTTGATACAGCTGCACGGGCCTTGCCGCAAAGCATTGTGGGAGTCGTATATGATCCAGGAACCATGTCATGACAGTGACCGAAGGGTCGTGGGGTCGCGCTGACAAAAGAGACAGCGGCTGCCATACACTCTGCAACACAGAATGAAAAGTCAAATGCGCAAATGAATCTGCCGGGGTGCCATCTCTGAGAGGTGGGATGATGGTAACCGAGATGGACTGTGGGTGGTCACAGGCATCTCGTGCCGGGCACTTCATGGGAAACTGCCAATAGGCTGACTTCACAAGGTGGTCAAGCTTCATTATATGACTGTTGATTTGGGCAAAGCCGATCTGGATTAGGTTAACTCCAACATCCCATTCCTCATCCAGTGATGAAAGCGCAACTTCGAACTGAAAACCATGCCGAACAGGAAAGGTCATGAGGTCATCAATAGGGATAGTGCCATGAGAGACTTCACACAATTGATGTGCATTAAGGGGGCGACAACGATCATTGATGCCAGCCTCATGCATGATGATTTGCGCAGTCACCTGTGTTGGCAATAGAGTGCAGAAGGAAGTGGGATGCCACGGATCCTCCAACAATTCAACAACCGTGATGAGAGCAGCCCTGGTGTCAGGATTCTGTGCCTGCATGACAATGACATGTGCAACCACCTCCGGGCTACCTCCTGACGGTTGTGGCTGTACAAGTGTCAGGGTTACGTCGTGTCTAGGATCAATCCAGTCTTGCCAACGGTTGAGAATCTCAAATGGCCAGTGCATGGGTAGTGGTCCTAAAAGCACATCCCTGAAATGATCAGATCTTGGCAACCTCCGGGCATCAGAAAACCATGAATGAACTCGAACAGGTTGCGGGTTTTGCAGCCCACACACTTGCGGCTGTCTCTCAATTTGCCACTGCAAAGCCTGTCGAAAACTGGCAAGATCCTGAATGCGTAAAAGTGGGGGTCCATTAACCTGACCATGTGAAACAGATGGAACAGCATGGGAAGGAATCCCAGGGGTGTGGGACAATGGCGCCTGATCAACATCCGTTTGCACTGGTCCATGGTGAGTACTGGATGTGGCATGGGGGGAAGGTACCTGATGCTGCATAAGCGAGGTAGTGTCATCATGAGGCAAATGGCTCGATGAGGCCGTGCTGGCAGTCTGTCTGGCTTCTTGGACTTCCATCAAGGCACTCATTCCTGAGAAAATTTCTTCCGGTTGATCCCTATGGAAGCGGAGAATTCCAGACCACATATGGCAAACACGTTCCTGGCAAAATGACCAAAAATTGTGCAAATCAATCATGGTATTGGTGCAAATACGGTCAGGCACTGACTCCGCAACCTGAAAGATCCCGTTTCTGGGTCCTCCTAGGAAATTGGCAGTGAAATGCAGTGCTACCCGGCCTGGAGTCATGCCCTGCTCAAGTATAACATGAACCTGTGCTTGGCTACGCATGATGTGGACAGGCCTGGGCTTGACGATTAGCACTTTGAGCGGCTCATGTCGACTGATGTGGTCAAACCATACAGTGCAAATGTCAGCATACCATAAGTCAACTATATTGTCCAAACGCACAATCCGGGGGGCATTGCATCTTGGCATTCGGTGGTGATGAACGTACCAAACTTCCACATCCATTTCAGGTCCAATGTCAGCTTGTCTGGTTCTGGCTAATTCCTCAAAAAGCGCAGAGAGTTCGATCGTCCAAATGGGTCGGGGTCTTCTGTCGTTTCCTTGGAGCGGGATCTGAGCTGGTATTGGGACCTGGAAATCAGGAGCATCGGTTGTTTGCTGATCCGAGCAGCGTTGCTGACGTGTCAATGCATTTGTACACGGCCTGCAGGCATCATCGTGTTCGGACACATCTTCCGTGACATCTCCCCTAGGCACAATGTCACCGTCAAGGTGAGATGAAACATCGTTCAGGTGATCCTTGGACTCAATCTGGCGAAAGAAACTGGTGATAAATGTTTGAGATTTCTTCGTAGCCGGCTGAGCTTGTTGTGACTGCGTGCTAGAAAAGAAATCACCTATCTTGGTCTGGGTGCCCTGCCGGTGATGGGTTACTTTGCTGGATGGCCGTCTGTCCTTCCTGACAGGTTTTTCAAAAACATCAGTGGTCCTTTTTTTGCATGCTTTGTCACTGGGTGAAGGTATCTTCGGCTGCTCACTTGGTTTACACAACTCCTGGTGGCATTGAGCGTGCGGGTCAGTGCCGGGTTGCATTGCCTCAGCACGTTGCACACTTCTGTCACCGTGCTGGTGAAAAGAAGGTAGGCATGCTTCGTCAAGCTTGTCAACACCAGATGCCTGAATGAACCTTGAAAGAACCCAATCATCAGCCGGTGATGAACGTGACAAGTGAAGGAGAGAATGATCATCATCTTCCTCCGAATTGTCTGCGAGGAAATCCATGAATGTATCATCTCGTACATCATTGTGGAGAGTTTCTGCTGCAACTCTTGTGTCAAGCGTTGAGTCTGGATATGGTGGTACAATAATGAGTACATATGAGCCATGCCTAACCGGTCTGGAGGCATGGTCTTGATGACTCCATTCAACGCCATCGAGTGAAAGGGAACACTGATCATCGAAGTACTGACAATAATGGAATACACCTGCGGTCAAAAGGAGATGGGACCTGATGACTTGATATCCAATCCTGTAAACATTCCTGATCGTAGTGGGCTCGGGGGTATTGCCTGATGTATCTTGTGCATAGATATACCTGACATCAATCAAAATGAGCCTATCCGTGGAGCGACGTGGGATGTCACCGGTTCTTTGTACAATTGCCGGGATCGCCATCTCAGGAAAGTCAACCAGTCTTGCCGGGATTGGATAGACTGCCTCGATGCAATTAAATGGTACATTGAGCGCTTCTGCCATGTCGTGCGAAGGCTGTGCAAGTTGTGCATTCACCAACTGCATCACAACTTCCTGTCCATGAAGCTGAAAAAGGTGCAGTGCCGTCGTGAATCTGCTTGTACTTGAGGATGGTACCACAGTGTCGACAGTGCTCGACATGGACACATTTGCATCAGCAGTTGCAGCGGGAGCAGGCCACTGATGACTGCTGGAAGCCATTGATGTGCCAGGAGGATCATCAGATGAACTGCTGGCCTGTGCAAGGGGAGCCATGGTGTTTCGGACTAGCACCTGGAACCCATCTCCATGACTGGTATCATGCGTTGGTCTCAGAGTGTTTTGAATTTCTTGCCAGCCGAAGGTGATTCTGCAGACCTGATGTCGGCAGATGCCCTGAATGTCAGCTGCAGAAATAATATCAAAGCCACTGATGTGTTCCTCAAACGAACATGCGACTGAGAAGAGATCAAAACTCAAACGGTCTTCTGGTGTAATAGTGACAAGGCCCGCCATTCTTGGAAGGTCAAGCGACTGGGTCACAATGATGTCCAATACAATGAACCTTTGGTGAGCCTGTCTTGGAGGGTCAGGCGTGATGATAGTCAAATCAAACCATTCATCTGGGTCAATTTGATCAATCCAGAGTGAGGAAAATTGCATCTCCCAGCCTGGTGGTGGCCCAACTAATTGGAGGACCCTAGGTGCGGTCCAACGTCTGACTGTTTGGTGATCCAGATACCATGTGCGCACCGGAACCTCAAAGTCTCGGTCTTCTGGGTCGAAGCCTAGTCGTACAAGGCGATGGGCCAAGTCATTGACAAATGCAGGTGGAACCTGATGATCAAATTGGTTCAAATCATCTGCATCTTCATCATCCTCTTGTGGACCTGGTGCACCGGGATCCCAGACGATGGGGCTTTCATGATCACGCCTAGACTGAGCAATGGCAGCTTGGAATCTGTCTGCTTTCACGCAAGGAGCACAGACAGGGTCAGCCAGTGGTGTCCTCATGTCAGACATTGAGGAACCAACCCTCCTTGCATCAAGTGCTCCTACACCACGATTTTGATGGTCGGTTGGTTTCCCAGGGCTGTGAAATGCGAAACCATCCCTGGTAGGACATGAATCGGTCCAGAAAGGAAATGGGGTCTCAACAAACGGACACTTTCTTCTTCGGAAATTGTATCTTCTTGAAATTCGAGGTGAAACCCAATTGCATGAAATGAAACCATGACGTCTTGTGATGTTACGCAACGTGAATTGGCCCAAAACAGAACAACCAGGAACAATGGCAGGCTCAAGCTCTTCGGATTGAAACCTGTCCGTGGCTGCAGTACCTGGAGTTAAATGTTTATGGCATGTTTCAGTGTCAAAGCAATAGGTTAGCTTCCAGGGCTTGCTGCAACACTCAAGCGATTCAAGTGGGACCATGATAGAGTTGAAAAGATGTTCATCATCCATTCCTATCAGAATCTCAACTGTCTCGGCAAAAGAGACACTACCGGTCTTGTGCGCTGGAAACGGTCCAGGATGTTGCATCAAATTCCATGGGCGGGTGCATGAATCATGTCGGAAACATCTGTCAAAGGAAACCTCAGCACTCAGATGGAAGGCTGCGTCCATGGCAGTCCATGGGTCTACAAAATCGGTTTCGCCAACCACAGAATGATTCCATGTAAGTGGGCAATGAGCTGGGAGTTCCAAAATGTCTGCATGAAAGGACAAATCAGTGCGATCCTTCTTCGAAGATCTGCACTGGTCAAAATTTTGTACAAAATTCGGCAGGCAATGATGGCTACCCAGGGTCCACTTTGATGAGCAATCGTTTGTCCCAATGCCATCGCTTGGCCATGGAGCAATACCAGAACAGGCTGTATTCACTCGGCCTTGGCTAAAGGGGGTTCTTCTGCTTTGCGTTCTCCATGCAGGTCGTCTGGCGGGTTGATCAGTTGACGCTTTTTGAACTGGTCTTGTTGCTCTGCTTCCAGTTGGACAGCTTGTTCTGCTTGGGAATGAAGGGCTTGGAGGTTGGTGCTGAGATCTTTGAAGCTCTCTGCAATGCGCTTCCCTGCAGAGGTTTCTAAGACTTTCGTCTCCACATCCTCCATGTCGCTGGGCGCTGCAGTGTCGTCCTTGGTGTCCACACCAGCCGTAAACTGGCAGGAAGAAAGGTTGGATTTGGCAACTGCCAGATTTTCCATTGCCGTCTGCAGTCGTTCCGTGAGCGTCTTCTCCTGGTCCATGAATTGGGTAGAATAACGTTGCCACTGTTGAACCGAAGCAGCTAGGAAGTTGCGCCATGCCATGTGCATGTTGAAACGAGCCAGCTGTGCCTCTTCCAGTTCTTTTTTCGCTCTTCCGTGCTGTGTGACGGCTGAGTGCAGTAGCTTCGTTTGTTCTTGTCCCGTTCGGACATTGACTTCTTTCATCAGGAGTTGAACGTCGTCGGGTAAATCCTCCTTGTGTCGTCTCAGAGCTGCCAGCAATGATTTGTATTGCTTGTCTTTGCTGGGATCTTCCTTCTGTTCCTGCGGAGAAGCACTTGTTGGTAATGTCATCGCAGATCCCGGAGCTGGTGCTGAACTCATCCAGGGTGGCTCCAGGGAAGCCAATGATGGTGCTGATGGCGGTCCAAATTGTGCAGAATCTTCTGCAGGCGCCTTTGACTTGCCGCGTCCTTTGGAATTGGCCAAGTTGTTCTTTCTTTTGGATCTTGGCCTGGGCGATTGGCGACGTCTGGGTGACATTGTCCATTGCGAGTCTTCCCAATGGCTGGCTTCCTGCCAGGGCTGGGAATAATTCCACTGAACCTGTCTGTTGTTGTTCTGACGCTTTGGCTGCACAAAATTGGGATCGGCACATGATTGCCAATCCTGTCCACATTTGCCACAAAATTCGTGGCGTCCACTGCAGATCCTTTTGCAGGAGGTGCATTTCCATGGTTCTGCTGCTGATACATTCATCTCGCTTTTGATTTTGGCAAGGAAAATGAGATCCTTTGAATGATGTCCCCTGAGGACTTTCACGATCTGAGCAAGCCTCCAATGAGGTAGAGGACGTATGTGCCTTCGGTGGAGAAACCAGTCTCGGCGGGCTGTGGACCTTTGTCTTCTTGCAGCCCTTCTCTGCGTTTGAGTAGTCGTGGTTTTCCAAACTGTTGTAAATTGTCAACGGACACAAATCCACAAAATCGCAGGCCAAAATGAATGTAATAAAGAAGGAAGCCAAAATTGCAACGATCGAACACATCCACGAAATGAGCCAGTCAGTGAAAATAAGGGAGCTCACCCCTGTCGCAAGAAAGAAGAGTGGATAGATATGGTAGACCAAGTCAATACCACAAGCACAGGTTCTTCCAGCGACCAATACCTGTAATGTACCACCGTGTTGTGGGTCAATCGAATGACAGCCAGACCACACGTGGTAGGGCGCAAATGGCGAAAGGCAACGGAGCCCGCGGTGTGTGAGAAAACACAACACCGCTAAGGTGGAGAGCGGAGGTCACACCTAGGCGATACCTGAGCCAACACCTTGGTTGGGATGACATCCCATATATGAAATGGAAAATATAAAATGTTCCAAACCACCAACCAGATTAATTTCTGCCCGTGAACCAGATTTTTAAAAAAGTTTGACATAACTGGAAATGGTTGTCTCTCAGACATGGGAATTCGTAGAGCGAATGATGTTCAGAGAGCAAAAAAGCACGATACTAAAGACTAGCATTGAATCTTCAATCTAATTCAACCAAACAAGAACTATATTGAATAGATTCTATAGATGATATGTGTTTGCACATTAAATTCAATATGTTCCAAACCTAAATTAGGCTTTGGGACCTCCCAGACCCGTCCTGGTCGCAGGGTGAACAGGGTGAAGCGCTTGCAGCATGCCATACAAGTCTGTCTCTTCCTGCAAGGGAAGCGGTTGACATATGTGCATTTCCTGACATAGGGTGTAACCCTAAATCATCCATTTATAGATGCGATTTTCCCTTATAAACATTTATAAACCATCCAGCGAATTTTTTGGGGTACCTCCATGAATGTGGAAACCACGAAATATGTTGACATATATCAGACCTGAAGCTTGACATGAGGCTTGATGTTTGGTCAAACATTCAGACTCAGCTCACCGTATCCACCCTTCAAGAAATGGGGGGCCGTCATCGCCAAAATCTGCATCCAGCTGCCATTTGTCACAACTGAGCAACAACGGCAGTCTCTAGTTGGGGTGTGCCTTTGGACGACAAGCTCATTGCTACTGAAACACACACACACACGTGGTCATTTCACTGTTTAAATGTTGAAAGTGATGATTAAGACATGGGATTTGGATTTGGTAGGTTCCCCCTAATTCTTGGAGATGGTTTTACTCTGTCAAATACCCAATGCCACTTGAGAGTTCCTTGTCGGTTGTCTGATGGATAATTCTGACCAACCCCCATCCTGCTTCAAGTCATAGAGAGCCTGCAAAGTGATGTCATCATCCTGAAAAGAGTCTATGTGACCGAGTGGTGAGTGGCGTTCAAACGATGGAACACACAGGATATATACTATCTGAGCCTATCTGGCTAATTCTGGCTACAGCTTCAAATTTTTAAATCCCAACCAATATTGTCCTGTCCGTAAGAGTGGCCAGTTTGGTATACCCTCTGGTAAACTACCATAACTATGGAAAATCACAATTCTTAATGGGAAAACTCACTATAAATGGCCATTTTCAATAGCTATGTTGTTTACCAGAGGGTATATTTTTCAATATCATCTCTTGGCTGTATTTTCATGGGGGGAAGCCTCTCTTAATCAACCAACCAGTGGGACATGTGGGACCTCAGCTTGTCAAATCAACCAGAAAAACTGCTTGGTCGGCCAAGTTTGCTTGCGATCAATCATCCACAATAATGAGACAATATGAGTATGATTGAGGATGATTGATTCTAGATGATATGGAAAAATATGGAAAAATCTTGATCATCCAATTTTATGGGTCAAAATTGGTTGCCACAAAATTTGGATGCTTAATATTCATGAGAAGACGAAACATCGATGACATCGTCCGCAGCCCCCAATTTGATGGTCCATATAGGGGATTCCCTCTGGATGATCATTCCAAACTAATCTTCCGATGGGTAGAAAAAAGTCCCAGTCATCGGTCAACAAGTATAACCATATATATAATATGATTAATGTTGGAATATCATGATATCATATGATATCATTAATGATATTTTCATCATGAACATTTTCATGATAATCACTCATAGACTCATAATCAACAATCATTATCTAATCTCATATAATCATCCCCACAGCTTCCAACTGAAGCGCAGTCAAGGGATTAGGCTATATGAAAGGACACTCCTACCTCATGACCCCCTATGTTCTCGTATGTGTATATGTATGTATATATATATAATTCTATATTATATATATGTAATATTATGTCATGTAATGCAACGTCACGTAATCTACCGCAACGTAATGTTACGGCCAGGCGTTGCGTGTTGCCCGGAAAGTTCACATGGCGTTTAAGCATTATCCTTCAACATGCTCAAACACCTGCGTAGGGCCAGTGTTTTGAGATTTCCCAGACGATGAGCCCTAAACCCTAAATCCTAAACCCCAAAAAACTAAAACCTAAAACCCTAAAACTTTAATCCCTAAACCCTAAAACCTAAACCCTGAAAACTTTGAATCCTAAACCAGAAAACTCTTGTGTGTATATGCAGTATGTTCTGCAATCTCTCCTATCATCTCCTCTCTTATTCAACAACACAACATCCAAAAAATGTTAATGTCTGGGCAACACGCGGCGTCTGTGGGTAATGTTATGTATGCATCATTATGCATCTATGTATCTTCAGATATTGAATGGTATACATATATCATTGGAAACCATTAATATCATCATCATAATCTAAATGGAACTATATAAATATATCATCATGATCCAGAACTCTTTGCGAAACGCCCATCCAAAGTGTCCAACTAGGCGCCGCCGCCTCTACCAACTGGCCGCACGTCAGCTCTTGCTCTGTGCGTGGAATAAGCAGAAGCAATAGCAGCCTCAACAGAAACCCAGCGCTGCAGAGGTTGGGGTCGTTTTCATGAGTTTTTGATGCTTTCAACTTGGGCCCCAAACTGGTGACATTCAAAAAAAGGACAAATTCGACGTAGTTGAAGGGATCGGACATGCCAAAGGCCAGATTATTTTGGGTTCAACTACATATATGTTTGTTTTTGTGTCAATATTCGCTCTGCCTCCAAACCAACCTCACAAGGATTGAACATACACTTACCAGGCACCACAGGCACCCAGCTTACCTCCATGACCTGTAGATTGCATCTTTGCAAATGATGTTGGTCGCCTTCCAAACATCTCTCATGGAACCTGTACTTTTACTGAAATGTGGGTAAAACAATGATAAACCACACCATTTTTTATGGTTTATACAACCCATTTATGGTGATTATGGGGATGGTTTATTATCGTTTTAACCACATTATAAGGATATCACAGGGATATCAACCTGCAAAATACGGAAACAGGTTCACTAGCATGTTCCTGATTCTGGCTGCTCGAGCTGCCCGAATGGAATGAGTCCTATCATGTCCTAAGATCCTAAGGAAACAAAGACACCAACCACCAGGTGCCCTGCCCCCGTTTTGAGTTGGTTCTTGCCCATATGTTTGCTGTAGATATGTCTACCATAATCTAATATAGCTGGTTGGTGGTTTTAACCATCTTGATTATATAGTCAATTGGGATGATTATTCCCAATATATGGAACAAATAAAAAATATTCCAAACCACCAAGCAGATAGTCTATTAAAACAGCCACCCTCGTGAAATTGGCGGTTTCTAAAATGGGACCCCCCAATCATCCAACCTCAAGGACTATGTGAACTATCGAAACCCATGGTGACGACTGGGGACGCCCCATTTCTCGGCGCCACTTCTGGAAGGCTTGGCCAAGAGACTCTTCTTTCAATTTTCCCACCTTCGAAGATTGCTGACGATCGGTGACGACAAAAAATGGCAAAAATGGTTCATGTGATTTAAGCAACAAAAACTAATAGGATATATCATGGGAATATCATGAAATATCATGGCCATGTAACCAATAGTTTATGGTCATGCATCTCATTCCATGGGAATCTTGACAAAATGGTATGTATAAATCCCTTTGACAATTGATCACCATTCCTTACAAAAAGGTATAGAATTGAATATTTGACCATGGCACACAGGATGATAGAGACCTGACAATTTTGTTTTTCAAAACTAATTTGATAGGTCTGATAGGTGTTGGGTGTTTCCCTTCTTTTGGGACTTCTGGAGAAGAGATACGACATTTGGGACCCTGTTTCAATGGATACTGTGGTTGTGTTGGATCCATAAAATCTGCTGGGATTTCGCCAGTCCCAGGTCTTCGGCAATTTCGAGCCATGGCAATGATGATCACCGGGTACCCCAGAATTATACCATATTCGTGGTTAGTTATAAGCACCGTTGTATCACAATAGATGGTTATATCCCATTATATCAGATGTTTGTATCCCATTCTATCCCATGATGTCCCTTTCTTTCCAAGATATAATCACCTGGTAATCATGTAATCCTTAATTGTTGGTTCAATAATCCATTTTTACATCATGTGCCCAAATTAAATTCCATTACTGCTAGGTGTAACAGCATGAGCTAGATATAGCCCATTATATCCCATTCTTGCTTAGTTATAATTATCCCGTGTCCTTATCATCTATATCTTTATATATTAATATAATTATCCCTCAGATAGGTACCCCATTATTGCCATTGCTTATATATATACACCATCTGGTTATTTAACATAGCCATGGAAAATCACAATTTTTAATAGGTAAACCATCTATAAATGGACCATTTTCCATGGCTATGTTAAATAACCAGAGGGTATATACAGCAAAAATAGGGGTAAGAACCAACTCATTTATTGCCATTAGTTATATATATATGTATACCATGATATACCCCGTTATACCTCATTTTCCTAACGAACAAAGCCAAGTGGCAGTGCTGCTCTTGGCCAATGGGCCGTTGAAGAGCTCTTGGCCTCCTAAGATCTCATCGGGTGATTCAACGGTGATTTTTCAGGGTGACATGCTGGCTTCATGGTGATTTAATGGTGATATAATGATGATATAATGGTTTGACAATGTTTGATATGGTTTAACCATGTTTGATATGGTTTGATGGTGATCTAATGCTGATTCAATGGGATTTATATGGATTTATGGGCACTTCACATTGGAGATGTAACAGGGATTCTTCACCAAGCTGTTCCGTGTTTGAAAAGTGTGAAGACCTGGTGGATGATCTGAAAAGAATATCTTTTTCGAACATGGATAAACATGGAATATGTATATATATATATATATCTATACATATGAATGTATATTTATATATATATAGTATCTGAAATCTGAAATGATTGTGATACAAATGGAACAAAAAAACAATGTGATACACATTTATGTTAGCCTTGAATGATATACACTGTGATTGACGATCTCTGACGGCTTGCTTTCGACAAAGGCCATGGGTTCCCGTGGCGAATCTACCCGATCTGCGGCGAGCAAAGGATTTACCATCTGGTTATGACGAACAGTTTGCCATGGAAAATCACCATGTTTAATGGGCCATCTATTTCGATTAGGGCCATCTATACCATGGCTATGTTAGTCATAACCAAAGGGTAATTGATAGTGTGTGTATCTAATACTGTATATAGTTAGATGATTTAGATGGATAACCTATCTGGTTAGTGGTTTCAATCCCTCTGAAAAATATGAAAGTCAGTTGGGATGATTATTCCCAATATATGGGAAAGTAAAAAATGTTCCAAACCACCAACCAGCTATGATAACATGAACTTTCATAAATCGATAACTGGGTGGGGGGGCTTCCTGTAGTAATTGGATTGATTTAGACAAAAATTGCAACAGAAATGAACCAACCACAATGGTGAGTCGTTGCTTGAGGGACACATATCCAAAATTGGGATGAGCGCTTTTCAGGGTGTTGGGGGATGGTATCTTTCAGAACAACTATGGATTGAAGCAACATATGAAAAACATGCAGATGAAATAATCATCGTTGCCACCCCAAATTGGAGATATGACTTGGGGGAACTTTTAGTAGCTCCTTGGCTCCTAAATTAATTTAAGAGGGGAAAAAAACAACACCCGTTCCGAACGCTCCCTCCTAACCACTGGCTAATCAAGTAATCCCATCAAAACCCTCCATCTATAGGATCTATAGGTGATTTTGCCATCAAAACCCTCCATCATCCTTCATCTATAGGTGATTTGCCGATGGAAAAACCTCCATTTATAATATATATATATCGATGATTTTCCTATTAATAAAAACCTCCATTTCAAATCATCAAAACATCTTTTCGCTAAGATCTTCTGCTAGGCATCCAACGGCGGACACACGCACGCGCAGCACCTGCGGCTGGGAATAGCCCAGCAATCCATATGGGGGGTTCCATAAAAATAGAGGGTACCCCAATAGCTGGATCGTTTATACTGTTTATAATCCCTTCCCCCTACTAAACCCCCTCTAATAAAAACGAGGGTCCGTCTCTAATTTTGGAAAATTTGAGGTTGGCCAATTTGATTTTTAATTGATCCCCTTTAGAAAACAATTTAAAAATGAAGCTACAATTTCAGGGCTTCATCCCCTAATAATAAGAACTAGTCAACTGCGGGGTGTTTTTATTAGGGTCCGTCTTTTAAGGTCGAAAAAAAACATGTATTTTAGAATATAGGCGCTTAATTTAATATTAGGGGAAAGCTTCAAATTCCATGTTTGGCAATATTTTAATTAAAATTAAAAAGGAAATCTAATCGAGTTTGAAATAGAACGAACTAGTTTTTTATATTAGGGATTCAAATTTCTATTAGGGGGAATATTTTTTTGCAATAGTTCAATTAGATTTGTAAAGGAAATCTAATCGAGTTTGAATAGAACAAAATAGTTTTTTATATTAGTGTTTCAAATTTACTATTAGGGGGAAGCTTCGAAATCCAATTTTTGGCAATATGTTAATTAGATTTTCAAAGGAAATCTGATCGATTTTGCAATAGAACAAAATAGTGTTTTATATGAGTGTGTTTAATTTACTATTATGGGGAACCCTATATAATAATAAATACACCCTAATAATAAAAACTACCTGAGGTGTTTATTATTTGGGGGTGTTAGTATTAGGGGGAAGGGATTAATGTTTATAATAGACAATCCTGTTAAAATGGATGATTGGATGGATCATTTCATTGAAAATCCGGGCTAAATCATATGGATGATAAATGGGGTACCCCCATGATTTTAGGAAACCTCCGTATTGTGGAAACTCATTCTCCAGGCTTGCTGTTTGGAGTACTCCACATGTTGCCTCGTACATCAATGATGAGGACCCTTTTTTTTGACGGACGTCATGGAAAACTTATGGAAAATCTCTTGGAATGATCTGAACCTGCCGGTACCTCACCTGGTTCTGGTAGCCAAACATGGATGGCTGGAAAATGTCCCATTAAAGCCCATCCAACGTCCGGGGATTCACAGCTATGACCTTCAAGGGATTCAAAGTTGGTAGGTCATGATCTGGTTGGTGGTTGACCTACCCCTCTGAAAAATATGAAAGTCAATGGGAAGGATTATCCCATATAATGAAATGGAAAATAAAAGATGTTTGAAACCATCAACCAGTGTTCCATTGCCAGATCACAAAACATGGCCAATCCTGGAACACAGATCCCGATCATATCCCTATACAACAGATTAGTGATTAGTCCCTAGCTAAATGCACCAAACTACGTTTCACCAGTTGAGCAGTGTTCAAAATCCTCCTATCATTCAATTGAATTCTGGTTGGTTAAGAACGGGATTTCCTTATCTTGGATGATTAGAATCCCCAATTTTTCTGAAGGATCGTAATATTGGTTACAATTGGGGGATAAAAAATTGGATGAATCGAAATCCCCAATCAGTTGGATTTCCCTATATTGGAAACCTATAATTATTGGATATATTGGGTTTGAAAGTCATCCCCCAACGAATCATCAACGCCAGGGGTGGGTTCCGCAGCCACAACGCCCAGTTGGTTGCCTCCATGCTCCATGTTTCGGAGCGGCGTAGCCGCCCATGGCGTGGCCGGAGGACCCGGACACCATGATTTTTGGCCAGAGATGAAGGAGACGTGTCGACTATGGACATTACTTCACAACAAAAAAACACCCAAAGTATATATACTATATATATATATCCTAATTGGTGGTATACCTACCCCCCTGAAAAATATGAGTTCGTCAGATTGGATCATCATCCCAACTATTGGGGAAAATAAAAGCCATGTTCCAAACCACCAACCAGTATATATATATATATAATATAATAATATATATATATACATGCTGTGAAGTTCTTGCTGAGAAATGCTTGAAAATTGTGTCCTAATAAGTGAATAAATGACATGGTTGTTTTATCTGTATTCGAATACATTTTAGTACATGTATCATATATCGTGTATTGCATCAATCGGATGTTTGTGGGTATTCTTATGAGACCTTATAGGTATCAACCCCTGATCATGGTTTGAAAGCCTGATCAAACCACTGCGAAAATATGTCCCAAGGTCAGCCTGTTGATGAGGTTCTATAGCAAACAACATATGGGTGAGTTTCAACCCATGAGAATTGGTATGAGCGAGTGCATCGAACAGTTGATAGATTCTTCCAGAATCAACAAACAGATCTAATTAGCATTATCTCTTCAAGCCGCTTGAAAACCATTGTGGCTTTGGCGGAGACACGCGCTTGAAAGGTTGGAATCTCTGCAGCTATCCTGAAAGATTCTCCTTGTTGGAACCAACGATTGGGGAGAAAGGAAGCTGCACTAGCCGGCCTGGTAAACAAACAAAAAAACTATTGAACATGGCCATTGAAATAGTGGATTTACCCATTTTCATAGCATGGTGGATCTTTCCAGTTCGTTATGTAACAGTTTACCAGAGGGTATCCACAATGTATCCACTATGGTCGATGAAAACAAACCAAGAGTTCTTTCGTATTGCTATGCCCCATGGCTGGCTATCTCCAAAAAACCATCATCCCAGCTGGGTCCCAAAAGTCCCGGAAAGATGTCGCAGGCCTGTCTCTACCCTCTGGCTATGACTAACATAGCCATGGAAAATCCCAACCATACATGGAGGTTTCTAGCTGGGAAAATCATCTATAAATAATATAAATGGGCCATCTATACCATGGCTATGTTAAATAACCAGATGGTATATAATGTGGGTAAAACAATAATAAACCATCCATTTGAGAATGGTGTACAGAACCTATTTATGGTGAATTGGGGGATGGTTTCTTCTTGTTTTACCCACATTAATCTAAAATACTACTAACCACTCTTTACAACTATAGAAACCACCATTCACCATGATATATCATGATCATAAGTTATGCCCCATAGTGGCTGCAAGGCACAACCTGGGTACCGTACTGTTCACACCAAACAAGGTGGGGACCCCAAGATAGCTTGGTTTAGAACTCACTCCAAT
>Ga0126342_10005938_pt1 | contig 21495 bp, 14 predicted proteins | sample Cyp1metagenome_FD_92528 | JGI IMG/M metagenome (GOLD analysis project Ga0126342, IMG submission 92528) | Coral microbial communities from Lord Howe Island, Old Settlement Bay, Australia - Cyphastrea 1 metagenome | ecosystem: Host-associated > Invertebrates > Cnidaria > Coral ... | reverse complement strand
CTGTTCAAATAAACTATTGCAGAAAGGTATTGTGCGTGACTGCATAACCATGTGTTTTGACATCTGTACCATTAACATACGTGTGAGCATTCGGGTTCGTGGGCTTCATCTTGTTTTTTTTGGGGGGGTGTCCGTATACAGAACGAACATAGACTATCCTTTAAACATCATTGACTGGTCATGACATGCTGGTCATATGCCGACAATGTCGTTCGTTTATCTTGGAGCACTAGCAGAGTACTGTAAGACCGTGCAACTTGGCCATTCAGACAGGAACGTTAATCCCCAAAGAGTTCAGATGACCATCGTCACGGGGGGAGTTCTGAGTTCTGATCATGGCAAACTGACACCTGTGATCTGACAATGTGAGAATCCATGCGGTGCATGGCATGATTCTCTGAGTGTTTTTTAGCCATACTTCAGCAAAATGCCTTGTGTTGTTGGATGCACCTCATTGCTTGTTGTATTCCTATTTTTGCTAGTCACATCCCAGAACTCCCATTCAGGCAATCCATTGCACCCCATTCGTTTAATGTTTCATTAAAATGGAGGTTTGCATGGCCGGTTACCATTTGGGGATGGTCTATATATTATGTGCTTTACCACATTTTACCATTCCACAATAAAATGGATTAAACCAGATGTACGTATATATAGATATATATATATATATGATATCAACATATATACACACATACGCAATATTATATATATATATTATTATGTATATTATTATGTACATTATGTATAAACCTCTATTTTCCATGATCTGTCCATGGATTCCTTCCCTTAAATCTCCTCCCTGGGTCCCTGGGCGCCGGGCATCGCCCCAACAGGGGCCCCAAGGTATCAGAACTTCAGTGCCTCCATGCGCTTTCGGGTGGAGCAGGACGTGCGATTTGTATCGATTTGTCACATGGGAATATTTCAGTGGTTAGTATTCCATGGGAATTTCAGGACCCTAAAAATCTTAAAATAGAATAAAATAGAAACACTCTAGCAGAAAAAAAACATTATAAAACCATAGAAATTGGTGGCACATGCCCTTATATAGCCCTGACATTTAGAACTTGTATATGGCAGGTACCTATCATTACCCGAGGAACATTTACGAGAATGATTCTGAGAATGATTCATAGTACAGCACCCCCAAAAAGAGAAAATATATGGAGTTTTATCACCATTGTTTTTACCTGGGATGTACCAATTTTCCTTGTTGTTTGGTGATTTGCAGTTTACTTCATGTGGCAAGCCCAGTAAGAAACAATCTCCACCATACACAAGTTATATAAACATGCGCAAACAGTCCCCAGGCTCATGGTTTCTTATTGCATGTGCCACATTCTCATTAAATATCTCATGAAATACTTAAACATTTCCCATTGAATATCTATTCATTATTCATTGTATAAACGCTTATGTTCAATGGTTAGATCAACATGTCCCATTGTATATCCCATTACCCTCTGGTAAACTAACGTAACTATGGAAAATCATCATTTTTAATGGGAAAACTCACTATAAATGGCAATTTTCAATAGCTATGTTAAATTGCCGGAGGGTATATTCCCATTATAATCATGCCATATCATGCATAAATCACCATGAAAGCACCTGGTTTTGGCTTCGGCTTCCGGGGCCCCGCCATGGCATGCCATGGCCCCGGCGAGCCTAGGACCGCATGATGAAGACCATCCTGGGTAGTTTCGATGTCGCCCAAGGCGGCAGAGCCCTTTGAACAAAGCAAAGGAGGTCTAGGCAATAGTTGATTCGAATGTTTTTTGGACATATAAATTTGGACGTGCAAAAAAACACTTGTATCTTGTTTTCATATTTCGATGCACAAAAAATAGGGATAATTAAACTATATCATTTGATATCATTTGCTTTTTGTATAGATATCTTTTGCCATGTCAAAAAATGGACATGTCATGCACAACCAAAGATCGACTTCGATGATTCACGGTGATTCCATGCCATCCATGGATTGGGTTGTTGTTTGCCCTACAATGTTTCAGTTGATTTGTCATGATAAAGCTATTTTGCCTATTTGACATTTACAGGCACACACACACACACATATATATATATCTATATCTATATCTATAGAATTCTATATCTATAAATATATCTACATATATATATATATATCTATAGATAGGTTATCATAGATTCTTAGATGGTTTTTCCCACTAACAAAAACAAACACCACATATTTCTGGAGGATTTCCCATTGCCCCTTTGGATTCCTTGGGGTTGGCGTTTGCCTCACTTTCGGCTTCACATTTGCCCCAATTTAGCCTATCTAAATCCTATGCAAAACATGTTTCCCAAACATGTTTGTATCGTCTTCTTGGAATGGACACATACTTAGATAATCGTAGATACTAGGTAGCTTGCGACAAACGATCCGTAATCTGATGTAGATGATTGCCTAGATGGCGTGGGAACCATGTGTCCATCCAGGTGCTGTTCCTACAAAAACTCCTCGCCAACTATAGATGTCGAGCTCAAGATTTATACAACTATATATATATATAAAGTAATCCCCAAATAGATTAAAAGTAAATCACCGTCAAATTAATTAGTGGAGATTTACTGTACTTTTCCATCTATCTGGGGATGACTATACATCTAACTCAACGACAATGGAGGGTAACAAGTATATCCCCTTTCAGATGACGAGCCCTGTTGACCATTGTCAACAAGTCCCCTCAATTGGGGCTATCCCATTCTTCATACGTATAATGATAGCAGCCCCCCGCACTCCAAAAAAACAAACCGTTGCGAAAGTGCAATGCCAAACCCTACGGCTCCACACACCTTCTCATGTAATCAATGTACTGGCGGCTGACCCTTCCGTTTCAAACACCTTCTGGGAGTCTATTTGGAGCAAAAAAATGTAAATTCAAATTTGTGATAAATCATGCACTCACTATATCCATCTATTTTCCCATCCTAGATCAAAGTCAACCTGGTTGGGTTTCAACATGTTTCAACCTTTTCCGCAGATGCCGCAGAGCCTCCCCCTGGTGACCTGCAGGCCTGGGATGGCCGATGACCCTCTGGTAAACGTTTACATAAAAACTATGGAAAGATCCACCATGCTATGAAAATGGGTAAATCAACTATTTCGACTGGGCCATGGCATAGCAAACTCTTAGCCATATTTAGTCATTACCAGAGGGTAGCCTCTGGTGATTTCATGCAATGGAAGCCATGGCCCATAGATTCAGAGATGTTTTTTGATGATTTACCTAGCTATAAAATGTTTTTCTTCTCCATCTGTTAACCAGAGGGTAAGCTTCAAACATTGGAGATGAAGCAGCCGAAAATATATGGAGTTTGAACCTGGAGTGAACTTCATCCAAAACTTTGGTGAAACAACGGCACAGGGCACGGTACGTTGTTTGCCAAAAATTGATGAGAATCTCTACTAATCAGCCAATCTTTTAAAGGGCTATTGATGGCTATTGATGGCTATTGGATATCTGGATATCTTAAGATTTGGCCGTTTTGTCGAGGATGAAATATATGATCTAATATGATCTATTTCTCCTGGAAATGGCACGTTTTCAATTTCATGTTGGATCTTTTAGGATGTAGTAAAGATATCATATTTGGTATGTAATTGAAATTTAAGATACCATAATTTCTAGATATAATTAATATGATCTTCAATTTACTGGATGTAAAGCTAGTTGGTGGTTGCTCATACCCTCCAGTAAACGAACACAGCAGAATCCATGTCCCGATGAGTAACCGATGATGACTGCCGGGATAGGATTCAATCTACACAGCTACGCAGCACCTTCGAAGTGGGTTTGTCTGAAAATAGGGGATACAAAACCCCCACACTTGATGCCATTTGAAAATAGGGAAAATTTACGAACATGATGGTGTAATCCCTTGGAGTATGGGGTACACTATTTTCAGACAAACCCATATATCCTCCGGTAATCAAGCCTGGCTTCATGGAAAATTCCCGATTCAGTTCGGGGCTATGCCAGCCATCGATGAAGGTGGTGGACGTCGAAATCGATGAGACCAGAATACCTTCAGGTCCACCTGAAATCGGCGTCCTGGCAGGGGATAAAAAACCCCTAAGTTGTATGAAATTATGACCATTGTTGTGGAGCAAAATCATCAAATTGTTATATGTTTATGGCATTTGTTGATAAGTAAATACCATCATATCATATCATATCATATCATATGATCTGGGTAAATTATAACGACCTCACTGTTCTCCCTCACTTGGAATCATGGTTTTTATAGGGAAATCATTCCCAAATGGCCGCAAGATTCAGGTTGGTGAAATATTATAATTTACCCAGATATATAATAATATACTATACATATATTATGTTTATTTATGATATGGTATGTTATGTTTAGTATTATATTATAATATACTATGTATATTTCATATCATATCATATCATATCATATCCAGTTTTCGCCTTTTGCCTCTTGGGAGTCTAAGACATCGGTTTTTTGGAGGACATCAAGTTCTACTTTTCGATGGTTCAAATGTTCTGCCCTCCAGTGAGCTTCAAATAGCCATGGAATTTCATGGGTTCCAAATGGGCATGATCTACTTTCATGGTGGATTTTCAATATCTATACGATCAATGGCCATTTCAGGAACCTAAATTGGAGGTACCTAGCATATATAAGGCCTATGTAAGGCCTATGTAAGGGTATATCCCCACAAAATATGGCCTTATATGGTACAGTACCTCCATTCTAGGATCCTGGAATTCCCATTGATATGAGGATGGAGGCTATACCACCCAGTTTAAGTGGTGGTTAAGTTGCCATGTCTGGACAACGCCATCTCAAATTTTGAAACCCACCTCGATCGCCCGCATCTCAGGTGCTATGTCTGTGACCGTGCCCGAAGGTTGTGAGGCCGGAACACTTCAAGGGGGTCCCACCTACCCTCCAAAAGGTACCCCCTACACAACAATTCCAGAGGGCTTTGTAACAAGTTTTAGAATTTCAAGATGTTTGGGGATTGTTTTCGAATCCTTGGACAGTAGTTGACTAGAGGTGTTTTGAGCCACCACTAGTCAATGATATGTCAATGATCAACCTTTATCAATGATGCATCTTATATGAAGCCCATGTTGGGCGGGAGGTATCCCATGATAGCCAGCCAGACGATGCCTTTTTTGAGGAAACCAGGACCGCTGGACCAGCGTTTTGTTATTTTATATCCTCTGGTGAACTAACATAGCAATGGAAAATCACCATTTTTAATGGGAAAATCCACTATAAATGATCATTTTCAATTGCTATGTTAGTTCACCAGAGGGTAACCCAAGTTTTTGAAGATACACACTGTACCTCCGTATGTCAACCACTGAACATCCACGTATCAACCACGCAACATGATATCATAGAATCTGAGTAAAGGTGGAGAAAGGAAAAAGCCATCGTGGGCATGCAACATCATGCAACATATTTTAATACATCAAGGAATATCAAGGAAATTCAAAGAAGCTTATTTTCTAGGAGCTATTAGGAGCTATATGTCAAGAAATACCAATCAATTGAAATAAAATACAGTATAATAAAATATCTATTGATGAATTCCAAAATAAGACTGGAAATCAGATTCAATTGGAATTAAATCTGAATCTAATTCCCCCTCTCCAGCTACCCATGCTCATCCATGAATTCCATATCAAGGAATACAGCCATCATTTTCCGCTTCGGGGTGAATCCATAAGCTCAGAAGCTCCATTTTTTGTGGCGATGACAGCATGGGGGATTGTCAAAAGTACTACCGTACTGGCAACCTGATGTGTAGAAAGGGGTAGGCACTTGACTCCGACTATTTATTTAGAATGTATAGTATAGATATATATTTATCGATTTATTTGATTTGAGATACCATCTGGTTATTTAACATAGCTGGCCGGAAAATCCCAACCATAAATGGAGGTTTAGAGCTGGGAAAATCATCTATTTCGATTAGGGCCATCTATACAAGATGGTTATTTTGAATATCCACAGGGTATATCACACCAATATTCCCATGATTTTCCCATATAAAACCATATAACACCTCCATTTCTTGTGGATAAAACCTCCATTTTTGAAAGCTTGGATCCATGGGTCGTGGCCAGGACTTGCCTCCGGTTATCTGTTTTTCAGTCTCTGAACTCGGCATCCGAAAATAAATTCTTTGAACATTTATTTGAGAATAAGAATAATCATAAGAATAACATATGTTCTAATCTATTTGAAAATTCTTATGTTTTTTTCCGTTCATGAATCATAAGGTTGCCCAGATCTTTATGAAAAATGGTCCCGGTGGATGCCCCCTTTTTTCCCACGGCAGGCAGGATCACAGATGAACGTCTCAGTGACCCGGCATGATCTAAGTCGTGATCCCTGGTGCTGGATGAATATAGAGGGTTTAACCATTACTTGTTGGTGGTTTGGAACATGTTTTCCCCATATATTGGGAATAATATCCCCAACTGACTAATATTCTTCAGAGGGGTTGAAACCACCAACCAGACACAGACACACACAGATATATATATATATATATAATGAGTTTAACCATCATTTACAAGGATTTAGTGAAGCCATGGTAATAGAATTGCCGTGAATTGATCAATGATGCATCTTGGCGATTCCAATCATGGGGAATTCCAGTTCTCAACCAACCATTACCCTTCAGTTTCAGTAGATGTGGAACATCCAATGATCATGTTCCTTGGGAAACCATTTTTATGTATATATATCAAACCATGCCGTGCGAACATTTCAAAAACTGCATAATCCTGTATACAATGTATATATATATATATTACATTATTTATAAGTACATGCATACATGTTTCGCTTCGTGACTCAATGATCATCAAATTTCCTTCTCAGAGCAGCAACATCCTGACACACCACGGGGGAGGCTTCTGGCTTTGTTTTCGTCCACTGAGGGTTGAAGATCAGAAACTTCCATCGTTTTGGCCAGTGGTCAAAGAAAACATCTGGCATTGTCTCAAAGAAATACCATCCAGCAACGTGGCTAGTTGGGAAATCCCTCAACTATTGATGGAGGTTGCTGAGAAAATCATCGAACTGACAGGTCGATTTTGACTACTGGAGGGTAAACCATGTAAATCCATTATTATTTTATTATCCCATTATTATCCATATTAAACCATATTAATCCTTATTAAACAATATTAAACCACATGCCTGTATCGTCCAGGCCCACGTAAAGGGAAACAAGCCGTCCCCCTTAAGTGAAAGAGTTCAGATCTTGCTGTAAGATTTGCATTAAACAATATACACTTCTAGCCCTTTAGATTTACTTCTGCTATTTCACATAGCTATAGAACATCAGGAAATTTTACTAAATCATCGAAGTCAATCGCCCATCTAGAATATTCTAGAATCATCTAGAGCTAGTTGTTAAATTTCCAAAGGAAAATTCTCAAATTCATAGATACCCCTTTTTTTGGGTTAAAATCACCGTGAAATTCCCATGTTAAAATCACCCCATTTCGGAGGGATCGGAGGGATCCCAGGTTGCCGATGGGCAGCAGATTTCCGTCACCGTGCCCGGCGGTTTGAGTCCTGGCATGTCCTTCGAGGCGCCGCGCCAGCCTGGCCAACGTGGCCGATGATCAATTTCCCCGGGATCATGGGAATATGATGCTGAATATGCTTGTGAACTATGCTTGTGAACGGTGAAAACCGGGGCTAATTAATTGGATGTTTTACCCTCTGGTTATGTCAAAATAGCTATTGAAAATGGCCAGTTATAGTGAGTTTTCCCAGCTATAAAATGGTGATTTTCCATAGTTTTTTGTATGTTTACCAGAGGGTAATTATAAAGACCTCACGCCGTGACCTCATTGGAATGATGCGAATTGTGGTAACTATCCCAAAGCCGAAGTGTTCACGTCAGTGAATTGTTTTAATTCATCCAGATACCTTCTGGTAATTTAACATAGCTATGGAAAATAACAATTTTTAATGGAAAAATCCACTATAAATGGTCATTTTCAATATCTATGTTAGTTTACCAGAGCGTATTCATTTGGGCAGAGAGAGAGAGAGTGTGGTCAATAATGAAGATATCATGATATGTCTACACCTAGATTGGTTTATGAACCAATAACTATATGGAAAGCCGTGGGTTTTCGTGTTGAAAAAAGGATCTACTCTACAATGGGTGGATTTGCCAAATCGAAAAAATGAGCCCCGAAAAGATACCGAAAAGGCCTTGGAAACCTGGAAACTGTGGGAAAACCATTTTTGAACTTCAATCTTGGAAATACTGTTCTATTTGTTTTACTGGGTACTATATCCATAACATAGTATATGCACATGCACACACACATAATATATATATATATATATATATGTATATATATGTATACAGTATATGTATATTCATTTATACATATAACATCATATAACATATATATATATATCTTTATCTTATGTAGTGGAACCTGGAGGATAGTTTGATGTTCATGAAGGGGGATGCTGTTTTTGAATCTGGTCACAGACGGTCACCAGTTGATTGACACCCCAAGCAGCTTAAAACAGAGAAAACTGGGTATCCAACAGCTGGAATCATGGGATTTTATAGATACGTTTTTACACACACAGATATATATATATATACTGTATGTATATATACATATATATATATATACATATATATACTGTATGTATATATATATATACTGTATGTATATATATATACATATACGAAGAGGTTTCCTGTACTGTACCCCCAAATCATGCATTTATAGATGGGATTTTCCATTAGAAAGCATCCATTTTGGGGTAACCCCCAAGGAACCATCATCTTCCAGGGAAAACTTGCCGAAACAGAAAAAAACGGAAATCCATGGGGAAACCGCCGTTCGTTGAGAGTAAGGAACCATTATAATGGGTAATACCCATAGTTGTAATAGTTGATTACCCCGTTGATTACCCCCATAGTTGTACTCAAGCAGAATTTTCATGAATTTTCCATGTATAAATTATATACCCTCTGGTAATTTAACATAGCTATGGAAAATCACAATTTTTCATGGGACAATCCACTATAAATCACCATTTTCAATAGCTATTTTGACATAACCAGAGGGTAAATCAATCCATTGATCATGACCAAACTCGTTTTGGCGATGAATTTCGCGACTGTTGAGGTGCCATGTGCCCGTGGTTATGCTGGAGGCGGCGCGCAGGGCCCCGGTACAGAAAAAAACGGTGCCCTTCAATTGGATGCCTCAAATGTGTAAAACCAACAGAAAATAAGGCACAAAAAAAGGGGCAAGCAACAGCACACAAACAAGTCATGAAGAAATCACTCTAGTATTTGTTTTTATGTTTCAGGTTCCACGGATGTTGATCCATGTCCACAAATACGCCAAGGCCTGCAAGCACTTGACCTTTCATGACCTTTCTGATATCCCAAAAATACCTTCCAGGTTTGGAGGGGAAATGTTGCAAGACCCAGCATTGAACTTCGTTCTCAGCCAGACAATTGTCTATCTGGCCTGTGGTTCTTGATCATACGTGCTTATTTGAGTAACCCCCAAGAAGATAGACAAGTACTTCTGCATTGTTCTAGTTGGATTTTACTGTTCTATCTCTTTGTTTGGTTACTACAACAAGACTTAACGCAGTTGCAATGGCTAGGGCCAGGGCTTCTGCGCACAGACTTGGAGATCGCTTGTACAGCGAAAAAACTTTTATCCGCCCCATGCCGCGACCGCAGGTTATGCTCCAAAAGCCCCAAGCTGAGCAGGTGCCAATGTACAAAGTCTGGCCATGAAGGTTTCATTCCTCTGTGGACCTAGGATAGGAATGAGGAATTAAACCATCAAAAATTGTGGGGTTAGACCAAGAAAATGTACGGAGTTAACCTGAGTTAACCATGAAACAGATACAATGGGATGAGTGTTGGGTTGGGTGTTTACCCACCCCCTATGGATCCAGACTACCTGAGTGTTGGTGCCGAAAACCCCCAAGCCCTGAATGCTTCCTCAGAAGGGAGCCTGGATCAAGTGTGAAAAGGCAGTCCACAAGCAGAGGCGCTGTTGATTGAAACCAGCCCCCAATGACCTAGGACACGCTGAGAAAATCTCCAGTAGGCAAACGCCTTAAACTCGGCAAAGTACATATTTTTTGGAAGCAAACATCAACTTTTGGCTGCTAGTTGAACCACTTACGAACTGGCATGCACATCCCAGCGAGGCTCCACAGGGATCTGGCTTCATGGCCCGTTGATTATTTGTGTGGCCTGGATTGAAAGATGAAGAGAATTTGGTTGGACACCCTGAAAAGGCACGCTGTTTTTTGTAATGTGCATAATTATCATAAGAACACATGAAGGTGCAACACAACAGCTAATGTTTGAGCATAGATGTTATAAACAGTGGGCCAAAATGAGCAAACTTTCAGTACGCGATGACCTTGTCATCACATCTTCCAATCCCAGGCCACTGTCTCCTTGACTCTGACCCACAATGGCCAGTTTGCAGACACGCTCCCCTATGGGCATGCAAGATGATGCACGTTGCACTAGAATAGTATCAGTATAAGAGAGAGAGAGAGAGAGATAGATAGATAGATAGATAGATCGATAGATAGATAGATAGACAGGCAGACAGACAGACAGACAGACAGATATACAAATATGACGTTATTATTTCTAGTATTGCATATTATCACTATTGTTATATACATATATAACCATATGACTATATATATATGTGTGTGTATGTGTGTATATCCGTTTATAGCAACAGACAGAATTATGGAAAAGAAACAGTTTACAATTGACAGGTGAGCTCCTGTCTACCACGAGGAAATTCTAGACCATTTTTTTCCATATTGTTTTTTTCCATAATTTTTGGTTTTCCATAATTCTGTCGGCTGGAACACGTCCATCGATTCGCAGTTTGAATGCATTTTAAGGGGGAAAATTACATGATGGAACATATGAATTTGTCGAAAAATCACGTATACGGTATACCCCAAGCAATTTCCAGCCTTTTGCCAGTGGTTTTAAGCTACTGTCAAACCTATTTCAGCATTTTTTCCATTGGTTTTCAGCAATTGATCAACATATTTCAGCATTTTACCAAAGGTGTTCATCAGTGTTCAATCAATTTCATTGTGTTTAGCATTGATGTTCATCAGTTTTTTGACTTATTTCACTATGTTTCCATTGGTTTCAAACAATTTCGCGACCTATTTCAGCCTCTTACCACCATTGGTTTCAATCAACTGTCAAACATGTTTCAGCATGTTTCCATTGGTTTTCACCAATTGATCAACATATTTCAGCATCATACCGATCAGTTTTTCAAATCTATTTCAGTATGTTAAGCAATGGCTTTCGTCCCTTTATCCTCTCGTTTTTTCGGAACATTTTCATAGGCGTTCTCTATTCAAGAATGCACTTCTGGGCTTGATCTGACACCCTTTTTGGATGATATTTTGCGAAACATTTTTTTCTTACGGTGCTAGTTATTTCATGTCTTTTCTATAACTATTTTTTCCCAGAAATGGTCGTCCAGGATGACCAATCAACAACGAAAAAGTGCACACATTTGTTGATCAGGTGCCCCAAAATATATTTCATCATTTTGCCATTGGTTTTAAGATGTTTGCAAGTTTCCAAGAAATTTCAAACTTTTACCATTGGTTTTAAGCAATTGCCCAACCTATTTCAGCATTTTGCAATTGGTTTTCAGCCGTTGTTCAACATTTTTTAACATAATGTGTTTTCAATGTTTTTCATCACTTTTTCAAATCTATTTCATCATTTTTAGCATTGACTTTCGTCAGTTTTTCCTCCCGTTTTTTTTTCGGAACATTTCAAAAGGCGTTCTCTATTCAAAAATGCACTTCTTTGGAAGATTTTGTTATACTTACTGTACGGTTCTAGTTTTTTCTATAATTAACTAATTTTTCCCAGAAATGGTCGTCCAGGGTGACCAATCTACAAGGAAAAGTACACATATTTGTCGTTCAGGCGCACCACCAAAGGGCAGGATCTTGCCAGTACCAAAGCCAGCAATTTGGTTGATCCATGACATGGCTAAGAGGTGGACCCCCAAAGATGAATTATGGAATAACACGGGTTAATCTGCTCCAACCCCCTGACTACACAGGTAAAACACAATTATGGCAAGTTTTGGGCCCCTCCAACAATTATGGGAAAAAAAGGTTCAGATCACATCCGGGAATTTTTGAACCCTTACAGGGAAAACCCTAATTATGGAAAAAACGGAGACAGGCGAGCTCATGTCTATTAGACCTTTGTTTTTTTCCATAATTCTGTCGGTGACCATAACGGCTATATGCATGATATATTTACAAATACACAGATTATATATTATGATGTTATTTTTGTGCTTATGGTTGTTGTTATTGCTAGCTTTTTTGTATTATCGTTCTTATTACCCTTTGTTTATACATAATTACTAGACTATACATATAATACACATATATATATATAAATACATATATATATATATATATATATGCAGGTACCCTTGGTACTTGGTATCATGAACTATCAGTGTATGACCACATGCATCATAATTGAGTGTAATTGTCCGCATGCACATGTTTAAGATGCCAGTGATGGTTTTGTGCTTTCACCCTAATCGTGAACCTGGCTGTGGGTCATAACCAAAGACCTGGTGCTCACGTACAGACTTGTCCGGGAAACGTTGCTGAAAAATGGACCAGCCAACATTGACTGAGCGGACGAGGTGGAGAGTTGGGACATGGGCTCTTGTTGGGTGCTGATAGCTGATGGGAAACCATCGGTTCCACTCGGGACAATTCGGGACATATTTCAGTACAGTCCTCCGATTCCACGTCATTTACACAATGACATGTGGAAGATTGCGCTGATGCCCTGCTACTTGCAGCATTTTTCCTTTCATATTTGCCAAGTGGTTTGTAACGAGATTTTTATGTTTTTTTATGCTACATGGGGAAAGTTCCACATGTTCCACTTAGAGTATATTTTCTTGGAACTTGGGTGATATCACCCCATTTTTTGTAACACCCAGATGAGAATGGGCGGCTGAGGTGAAACGGATGCTGTGTTTTGCGGAAGGCAGCTTTGGGGCGGGTTGCCAAATTGCTCGGAAGAACCATGGCACCACCAAAGTCGACAAGGTGGTGCCCCATACTTAGGTAACAGCTAACTACGGTGTAAACATATGATTGGGAAGTAAACTTTTGATGTTTATATCATTTGTATATCATTTGTTTTATCCCCCAATATCTAGGGCCTTCGCTATCATTGGCTAACTGGGGGTTATAAACCATTGGGAAACGCCTCCTTGGATGGTCCCATGAGTGTATCACCGTAAATGCTTTTTGGTGAGCTATGAATCAACTAACCCCACCATATTACGAGGCGAAGAAAATTGCATTTCAGATTTACCCTCTGGTTATTTAACATAGCCATGGAAAATGGCCCATTTATAGATGGTTTACCTATTAAAAATTGTGATTTTCCATGGCTATGTTAAATAACCAGATGGTATGAATTATTTGTTCTTTAGCAGACAGGAGCCAAGAAGTTGCCCATTGGAAAGTGATGTTACCGGCGAAGTGTACTTCAACCAGGGGCTTCAGAGCATTTCAGAGCTTTGACAAGCTGAGATGTTGACGAAGCTGTTGTGGCTCCAGAAATGGTGCCAGCAAAATGTGGAAGGCTATATAGATAAAGCTAGTCTTATTTGCATTCTGGATGCGCCTATTGGCGAATAAAGCCACTTCTTTATCCGCTTTTAAACGTTTTTAATTTTTAATTGTGAAACTTCAGCGATTTTTACTTAGGCTTTTGGGCATTGCGGCCCTATTGAGGCGCTAACTTGTAGATCTAACTTTCCATCTTATCCTCTAGCCTCACTTGATTGTGCAGCAGTGACGTGTGTTACTTTGTCTTGCTGAATCTTAGCCAGTGACGCGATGGGGAAGAGCAAAAAAGTTGTCAAGCCAGAGTTGGCAGATCCAGAAGAGGAAGCAGAGGAAGCTGATGCTGAAGAGGATGTGAAGGAAGAAGACGAAGAGCAAGAAGAGGAGGAGGAGGAGAGCCGCCAGCTGTTGTGAAAGAGTGCTGTTTTTCAGGGACTGTTTTCGAAATAGTTGTAAAAACAACTATCACAAAACAGGAGTTCCCTCCTATCTGGCAGGGAACATGAAAACAATAAAGAATCCCAAAATGGCTGGTGGTTTCAAATGCTTCAGGTTCCTATCTATGTTTCACGCTGCCCATGACCCCCGCAGGAGGCTGAGGCAGAAGATCCTGAAATTGATGTGGAGGCGGGGCCCGCGACCTCGACCACTACATTTTTACTAAGGAGACTAGGGGCCCAAGGGGACTACAAACTTCTGGCATACTAAGTCGATGTGAACCAAAAGGCTTGTCTTGGTGTAGTTCGGAGGGTGATGCAGTTTCTGTCTTTTTTGCAACACGTGTTCAGTTTGTTCATGTGTTTTGTTGAAAACTTTTGGCTGGGGGACGCCTAGAAGAATGTGCCAACAGTTCTGCATTCAGATTGTTTTCAGCCATTTTTGCTGCGATCCTTATGTAGTCTAGTAGGGCCCCTTAACATTGCTTTTCCGCCTTTTAACCAGTTTATACCTGTTTCTTTGTGGGTTATGCCATCAGGCAATTTATAAAAGTTGACAAAATCATTCTGGTATTCTATTTTGACTGCTCTCATGTAATTTGCCAAATATGAGCATAAAATTGATAGATCCAACACTAGGCCATAGCTCGTTAGCCACATTACTGTTGATGACAGTTAGGAGGGGCAAATCAGTCCCAAATGTCCTTATTTCAGGGTGGCGAGCATACAAGATACTGTAACAACTATAATGATAACGATATGATATTATTATTGCCTTATCATTATGTCAAATTATGTCCTCATCTTATTCACAGCAATTTCATTTGTACTCACGCTAATAGTATCCTAATGATCTTATATTCACAACGGCCCCATAGCAGAGGGTAAATCGATCCGTCGAAGAATGCTAATCCCCTTATTAAACACATCCCCGGCATATTCCATTGGGACCAGTGGATAAAAACATTTATTTGGGACCATGGAATGGGATATTTAGTAGGATATTTGATACTATTCATCTATATTACATACATCCCATTACCTTCTTTCAATGGTTAAATGATGCTACCCTCTGGTCAACATACAAAAAGCTATTGAAAATGGTCATAGAAATAGTGAGTTTTCCCATGAAAAATTGTGATTTTCCATAGTTTTTTGTATGTTTACCAGAGGGTTTCTATGCGTATCAATTTGACACAACTTTTCAGGGATGACTGGCAGGCCATTGCGCAGAAGGCCGTGGACCACGCGCTGCTGGTCGCGAAACGGCAACTGGCGATGGGAGGAGAGCTGAAGTGCCTTGGTGAAGGGATGAAAGCTGTGGTGGTTTCCCAAGCATTAGCAAAAACAACAAAACGGGGAGATATATATATATATATACACTATACATTAACATAATTAATTACTGCATGTTGTTATCCACCAATTATGAGAGTTGATGATGTTGATGATCAAACAGGTGTTTATAGAATTTTATAAAAACATAATTTCTTAAAAAGTTGTGGTTTTGGACCTTTCGTCTTGCCTTTCAACATGGGGGTTATGGTCCTGGCAAAAAAAGGGAAGTGGGGTTCACCCCACTGGTGAAAGGCGCTGTCTCGTGCGTCCATGTTGTAGATTCGCACTAAGGCCTCAATGATAGGTCAGCCATTTTGAGGTTCATCGCGGTTGTTTGGAGGAAGATTATGTCAGTAGTGATTTATGATGTGATGGAAATTTGCGGATAGCCCTTGAAAAAGGTATCTCGCAAAAGCAGATGAGACCTTAGCGACTTGTCACTAAATCTCACCAACCACCATCATCATCAACCCTCATCAGGGTCTTACTAAACCTTACTCTTGGGGGATATGTTTTGGGATACACCCTTCGGCCATCAGTATGATAAAATCATAAAACATGTTCATCAGTAAACAGTATCGTGGCACCGCAGAGGTTGGACGTGGGACTTGGAAGTGAGCACCTTTACTTCTCAGGCAATGGATGGGGTAGGAGTGCGCTTGGGGGGCTAAGGTGAGATGCCGCAACGGGGGGGGCATGGTTGCAATGGGAATCAGCAACAAATCAGGAGTCAACCAGCACATTTGTTTAGAGTTTAGGCCGAAATTTGACGATAGCTTCGTCGTTTGTAGCACCGCCACAGCATCCGATTTTAGGAAATATATGTTTTAATATGTTACAATTGGATATAATACAATTGGCCTGTACCAATTCGGCAGAGATGGCATGCGAAAGAAAAGCTGCATGCTGATGGATGGACCTAGCTACTTTGAACAGAAATCCCCTGTGCACAAGGATCAGAATCAGAAATAGGCCGATGTATCCAAGGATTCTGGGACGCGATTGTTTTGAACGCATACCATGTTTGCACAAAATCCCCCATGTTTCCCGCATCCATTATCCATGCCAATATTCCAGTATATATATATATATTTAAATAATATAATATAACATAACATAACATAATATAATATAATATATATACAATATAATTTAATATGATATAATATAATATAATACAATTTGATTTCATTTAACATTATACAACAAAATTTAACTCAATTTAATATAATATAATTTAATTTAGATCAATTTAATTTAATATAATATAATTTCATTTAATTCAATTCAAATTCATCTAATATAGCATAAGATAATTTAATTTTGTTTGATTTAAGATACAATAATACAATATAATATAGTTTAGTATAATTTAATATAATATAATATAATTTAATATAATTTAAGACATTTTACTTTAATTTAATATAATTTAATTTAATATAATATATTTTAATTTAATTTTATATAATATAATATGATATTATATGATATAATTTACTTTAATATAATATAATATAATTTAATAGAATATTATATATATATATATACATTTATATATATATATATACATACATACATAATTAGTGTAGAAAGCATTCCCAAGTTTGTAGGTGAAGCCTCCAGCACCCAAAATACCTTGCCCTTCACCCGGGACTCCATGCAGGCCAGGAGAATTTCGATACTGCCGCGATCCCAGGCCAGCGGCTTTCCGAGTAGACCATTGAACGCTGGGAATGATCATGTTGTGAGAAAAGATCAATCTCATCATAGATGTTTGTCAGGTTGGGGGTGGATGTTGTGGGAGATGTGAATGTTTGTTGTTGTTGTTGTTGTCGTTGTTGTTGTTGTTCTTGTTGTTCTTGTTGTTCTTGTTCTTGTTGTCGTTGTTGTGGTCGTGGTGGTGGTGGTGGTGGTGGTGGTGGTGGTCGTCGTCGTCATTTAAGGGTGGATGATAGTGGATTGTGATGGGCTATAATTGATTATGGCCTGATGGGGGAGCCGGGCCCGGTGGGCCCCCTGATAATGGACGTGGGTCGCCCGATAAGAATGGACGAGAACGCTAGGTTGGTAATTAAACACAAGTAGATTAACGATTGGCTTTCTAGTATATGAAACCGTATCATACTGTATCCTTAATGATGTTCATAGAGCAGCAAACAGAAGTTCAAAGGCACATCCGTGGTACCCCGATGCGACAGTTATTTCTTCACCTTCCAGTCGTGGCCAGCCCCCTTGCAGCAGTCGTGCCAGGATGGTTCAAGGACAGCACCAGCAACTGGGATGCGGCTGAAACAGTAATTGAAGATGATACTACTCCGTCCATCAATCTCCATATTTTTGGATGTACCCTCTGGTTATTTAACATAGCCATGGAGAATGGTCCATTTTATAGATGTTTTTCCCATTAATATCTCCATTTATAAGGGATTTTCCATGGCTATGTTAAATAACCAGATTGTATTTTGCCTTCAATACTTGAATTGAATGTCAAATCAACATTTCCAAGCATCAGGATCAGCGATTTTAAGACTGGATTGACTTTAAGTTGATCTACCCGCAGGGACACTTTCCATAGACGCCCCTTCACGGCGTCTTGACCATCCCGTTTTTGCCGAACATATCTCGATTCCACCTGGTACAAAGAGCACAGATTAACAGATTGGTGAATTTTCCATATTTTTCCCATTTTTGTGGGTGATTTATGGCAGATCTCCGTTTCGTGCCAGCGCTTGGACATGGATTTCTGCATCCATAGATTTCTTTGGTGGTCCTGGGACATCCTCAGTCATGTTTGATGTTCCATCCTATTTCTGATGATCCCGAGTGAAATGGGACTAGTTTCTGTAGTGAAATGAGGCTTTGAGGCGACCAATATCAGGGAATCCCAGTTGCAGATGACCATGTTGGAATGTAAACAAACCAACATATAGCATATATGTATACATTAGCGCGTGAGAAAACAGTTCTAAAAATCTTCTAGATATCATTTTATTATTTCGTATCATTATATATTATTTCATGTACATACTATATATATACATATATATATATATATTATATAATATATATATATATATTAGTTATGTACATATTGTAATATAACATGATATGTATATATATATATATCACTAGATATCATTATTTCCCATCCTTAAATGATTTCACCTTGGATTTTTCCATTTTTTTCCATGGTCCAAGCGGTCCAAGGCAGCCTCCTTCGGCCGGCGCCGTTTCGGACAGCGCCGACAGCGCTGCGCCCGATGTCGGCGCCACGTGAGGTCCGGGCTGCACCAGTCAGGCCGCTGGATGATTCCAAGGACGGGGACATAGATTTGGACGGTTTATATATGGGATATATGGGATAAATATTTGGACATTATTCATGATTCACTATTATTCATATATTATGGGATAATTATATGGGATATAATATATATATATATGAATAATAGTCAAAATCAATCAAAATCATCATAATTTAATGAATAATGATGATGTTGATACTTATAACAATGATGATAATAATAAAACAATTATAATCATAGTATTGATAATAGTAATAGAACAATCATGACAATAATTTTAATAATAATAATGATAAACACATATTAATATTAAAATATATATATATATATGTATAGTGGGATCATATCATTTTATACCTACATGATTAAAATATTGTTTCAGGGATTTTTTAATAGAGTAGCCACAGGGATTTATAGGGATCTACTTGGGATATGATTGGAATATCTATTTCCCATGGGAGAATATATCATAATGAGTAGCCTATTACTATAGTGAAATGGTTTCAGGGATTCAACATATAGCCATATAGCTATATAATATCAATGGGAATTTCAGGAACCTAAATTGGAGGTACCTACCATATATAAGGCCTATATAAGGCCTATGTAAGAGAATAACCCCACAAAATATGGCCTTATATGGTACAGTACCTCCATTTTAGGATCCTGAAATTCCCATTGATAATATGCGGATGAATTATGACCTCACGTGGTGACGTCATTGGAATGATGGTTGGATTGCGGGGCTATTTCACCCCAAATGTTCGCAAGGAAATAGCTATTTTCAGGTGAGTTTTGATTATTTCAATTCAGCCAGATAGATTTAGAAAAATATGAAGCATATTAAACTATATATTTTCACTAAATCAGCTTGGATAGATATGGAACATCAACGAAAATCCATGGTTTCCTGTTCAGACATGATTTAGATTTATGAAGGATTTCCCGATTTGCCATACCTACAATGGCATCCCCGCTGATCATGGTGGAACCGCATGGCTTAGTTTACTGGAAGGCAACCATGGGCAACCAACAGAAAATGAGGATTCAACAAGTAATTCATTAAGAATTTTCACCAGCAAAAACAGGTAAAAAAATCTGCTGCGAATAATTTTCATTAAGGGTCTACCCTAAGGGATTCATAAGCCACAAGCAGCACGGGTATTGAATCCATTGAGTTGGGGAATGGTGGCAGTTTGGCCGCCAACAGTCGCAATTCTTTTTTTTTCCTATGTTTTTCCCTCCAAAATATCATTTTTTGAGTTTGAAACTGATGATAAAACATAAGCTTGATTTTTTCCCTTGCTTTTTGAATCACGGACCATTTTACCTTATGATGGTATATGAACGTATATGGTACTGACATGGTTCATTTTATCGGCAAGTACTGGGATCACTTATTGTGAACCACCTCTCAGAAGCAAAGACAGGCCACCATGGTGGCTGGTTTCATGCTTGAAACCCATCCCCATAAAGTAATTGCCCCGAAATGTAGCTCAAATCAGCTTCAAAGTTTGTTTGACGTCAGACATTGCGCTGTCGTTTGGATCTTTTACATTTTTTTAGTTTTCCATGTGTTGGGAATAATGATCCCAACTGACGAACTCCATCATTTTTCAGAGGGGTAGGTCAACCACCAACCAGGAAACATCTCAATCAAAGCACGGTGCAGGAACGCAGGGCAGAGGCGAAGAAACAGCGGGAAGAGAAGCTGGAGAAATGGTTTGGACTGCCCAAGCCTTTTGGCATCGACGGCGTTCAAACCGGTGGAGAGGGGATCTATACCCTTTGGTTATGACTAACAAAAAGCTATTGAACATGGCTATTTATAGTTGATTTACCCATCAAACATGGTGATTTTCCATAGTTATGTTAGTTTACCAGAGTGTATCTATGTTTCTTTTAATTTTGATATTTCATATGTAAGGCTATATGGTGATATAAGGAAATCTGAAAATATGTATATAATTATCTACTGTCAACTGTTGTTGTTGTTATTGTTGTTGTTGTTGTTGTTGTTGTTGGTGTTGTTGTTATTGATGATGTTGTTGCTGATGCTGTTGCTGTTGCTGTTGCTGTTGCTGTTGCTGTTGCTGTTGCTGCTGCTGCTGCTGGTGTTGTTGTTGTTGTTGTCGTCGTCGTCGTCGTCGTCGTCGTTGTCGTCGTCGTCCTCGTCGTCGTCGTCCTCGTCCTCGTCGTCGTCGTCGTCGTCGTCGTTGTCGTCGTCGTTGTCGTTGTTTGTCGTTGTCGTTGTTTGTTGTTTGTTGTTTGTTGTTGTTGTTGCTGTTGCTGTTGCTGTTGCTGTTGTTGTTGTTGTTGCTGTTGGTACAAACAAAGACTGGGGCCCTGAAAACAAGCTATCCGAGCTTATTTGAGAATTTGCTTGGCGTTCCTTAAGGGCATCTATGGAGTTTTCCGCCGTTTTGAAAAAGAACTTTGGTGTCGTCTTGTTGCTCCTTTTTTGAATTTGGTTAAAGCTTCTTTGTTGTTGCTGTTGTTGTTGCTGGTGCTGCTGCTGCTGCTGTCATTGTTGTTATTGTTGTTGTTGTTGTTGTTGTTGTTGTTGTTGTTGTTGGTTGTTGTTGTTGTTGTGGTTGTTGGTTGTTGGTTGTTGGTTGTTGGTTGTTGGTTGTTGGTTGTTGGTTGTTGGTTGTTGGTTGTTGGTTGTTGTTTGTTGTTGGTTGTTGGTTGTT
>Ga0126342_10005937_pt1 | contig 21496 bp, 18 predicted proteins | sample Cyp1metagenome_FD_92528 | JGI IMG/M metagenome (GOLD analysis project Ga0126342, IMG submission 92528) | Coral microbial communities from Lord Howe Island, Old Settlement Bay, Australia - Cyphastrea 1 metagenome | ecosystem: Host-associated > Invertebrates > Cnidaria > Coral ... | reverse complement strand
CCTACATGCCTACATGCCTACATGCCTACATGCCTACATGCCTACATGCCTACATGCCTACATGCCTACATGCCTACATGCCTACATGCCTACATACCTACATACCTACATACCTACATACCTACATACCTACATACCTACATACCTACATACCTTACATTTACATCTACATTTACATTCACATTCACATTTACATTTACATTTGCGTTTACCATTACATTACATTACATCACATTACATTACATTACATTACATACATACAATATATCTCATAATTCTATTACATATATATAGGTATATTTAATATCTTCAATATACAATATATATATATATATGTACATAGTTATAATGATTTACTTTTGATGACAGTTGGCAACCTCACTCCCCATGGTTTTTTGGCGCAGGCGGCAGCTGAGCCGCGGCTCCGGGCTCTGGGTGGACGAATGCACCGAGGGCGGCCACGCGCGCAACCGCAAGGCCTTGGAGACGCAGAAACGCGACGACGCCTGTGGTTTCTGGGATGTCCAAGGCAGCCCAGGGGGATGGTGGTGGCTGGTGAATATATGGTTAATATATGGATAATCTATGGTTAATAATAGTTACCGCTGGTGCTGGTTGGTGACTAACAATGGGTTTATCAAATGATGAAATGATGGGGGGTTACCCTCTGGTAATGACGTTTACAGTTTGCGAACTTGAAGCCATGGCCATTGAAATAGTGAATTTTCCCATGAATAGCATGGTGTATGATGGAATCTAGATTTTTGTATGTTTACCAGAGGGTAGGTGAGAGTTCTTATGGTGAATGTGTTTTTTTTGACTCTATATGGATGCCTATGATAAAGAATTTCTTGGTTAGTTAATTCATGTTTTTTTCTTGGGGGGAAAACTACATAGATATTTCTTGGGGGGTTGAGATTTGAGTTACTGTATGTCTACCAACTTTCAGTGAGTCGGAACTGGGGCACCTTGTGGATGGGTGGATGCGATTTGGGATCAAATTTGATGCTGATTGAACATACTATTTGTTTGTGGTCATTTTAAGGATGGTGGTTGACGGCTGATTTAAGTGTGTTATTGGGCACAAAAACAGCCGGTTTCAGGATGATGAAGTAGTGGAAACCTGGGGATTTCATGAAGGTTGTCCGCCAGATCTGGGGATCTAGCGAGATGGGTTGCCAGCTGAGATCAGAATCAGAAGGGCAGAAGCGGCCGGGCTAAGAACCAAATGAGCGTTGGACTACCGATGTTTGCTGGTTGGTACAGGATGGTACTACTCCAGATATATATAAGTTGGTTTATCAACCATTATAAATTCCATTAACATATTAACTATAGTTATATCTACCATAAACCATAGTTAAACCACTTATAAGGCAACTTCGCTATCTTGGGGGCCCCATCCTGTAGAGTTTGGAATTGATTACACATGGCCCCGGTTCGGATAGCCTGGAGTTATTAGAATTTGGGTGTAGGTTTTTTTAGATGCTTCTTGATTTACTCAACTGGTGTCTCTGACATGGCAGCAACCCCTTAATCTTTTTGAATCACATATCCCTATTGTTGGTGTACCGAATTTTCTATCCTCAATCTTCTCATAGTGTTGTGTCACCATAAATAATCATTTACCTGCCAATTGCCAGATTTGTTTCTGCCAGTTTTTCCCTATGTTTTGTCAACATATTACCATGCAGTTTTATTACCAAGTTCCCAAGGTTTTTCCCCATCTGTGACTCTAGCCGCGCGTGAGGGGGCTCTCCGGCTCCCCCCCCGCCGGTGCTGTTGCTCTTTCAACGTCTGGAAGCGGCCGCAGAAAGGCGAGATTTTCGCGTGGCTTCTGGGAATCCAGGAAGGGTATCAACGACAACTCTCGGCAAGGTGAGGAACCCCTAAAAAATCTAAAAAAACAGAGGAAAGCGGCCATTTTATCCAATAAACCATGGGGATGCTATAGAATCAATAGCTAATCACCATTTGATGTTGACGCATATAACTTGGATATGAGATGTAGTGAAGGGCTTCAAAAAACCAACTGATCATTGAGGGGCCTCACCTTGGTAATCGTGGCCATGGAAATTCCCCACGGTTTGATGACACCGGAGGGTCCGGTAGATACATGATCAGAGTTTGACAATGATATGTAACTATACTTGGGGAACATAGTTGGGAATACGGTATGTTTTGGAATACATATAATATATATATATATATATAATATGTATATATATATTTCATATATTTGGGGTCATTAGCCATTGTATGGTGGTGCTCCACCAGTGATGTTTGTTGGTTTATGTCCCTCACTTACCATGGATATATCATGATATATCTACTGATACCCTAGTTGATAATTGTGGGGCACCACCTTGCATCATCACAGTTTGACAATGATACTGTTAATTAACAACTGGGTGATACTATTAATTGTAATTCACTGGTGTGACTACAAATGGAAAGTTAATTATATCAGTACCACAAATTATCAGCATCATTGTATGATTCATTCAAAAAACAAACTAGCTACTCGCGACCAATATTATTACAGTAGTTGATTACCGGAGGGTGCTATATACATCCCATACAATTCCCACACCTCCCATACTGTTAGCATGTTCAATTGATAAACGTCTGCAGAAAAATGACAACTCCTACAAACAATGTATATATATATATGTATATAAAACTGTCTTCCTGTACATATGTCTATCATTTTGAGAGAGAGTTACTCGCTCGCAAAAAATCATCGAACTCAACATCTGAGATATTCTTCAGCCACGTTTGACTCCCGAAGACGATCACTATTTTGGTCGGATCAATAGCGCTTCTATCGGGGATCACTTGGAGGATCATCCCACCAACTGGTTTTCATAACCGGACTAACTCCACAAACTGGGGACTTACTATATAGGGTTAGTAACTGGTTATAGGGACTTACTAACCCTATAATTTTTATAACCCTAACTGGTTATAGGCTTAGTAACCACTTACCATTTGGATGATCCTCCAAGATATACATCCACAGGTTCCGGAGCGCCTACGGTTGGCCCCTGCTGTGCTCGCGCCTGGGCATGGCGGCCGTCTACGATGGGCAGGGCGCCTGCTATGAACAGCACCGGGAGACTCGGCGGCACGAAAATTAGTGAGGCCCCCGAATCCGATAGCGTGAAAAGTTGGTGAAGATAACTCCAATTTCACTATGGTTTATGGTACTTATGTATGTACTTATAACTTATAACGAACTAGTTACTGGGGCGAATCTAAACCAACAAACATCACTGGGGGGCCTCACATTGTATAGATCCATGGTCAACTGGGAAAATCAGGGGAAAAAAACCCTGGGAAAGTCATGGGACCGGAAAATGATGGGAAAAACTTGTGGGAAATTGATAGGAAAATCATGGGACAAACTATTCATCAATGGGGCTTTGTGTAAAAGGAGAAGTGGGCCAATAATGCCTTGTTTCCAACTTGGGAGGTAAACTTTTTAACCTACCAATAAACCATCTAAAGTTGGTAATATTATACTCCACTAGACAAAACGGCCAGAAGAAGAGGTTTCGATTGACTTGCAACTGCCGAAAATACTGGCTTGCAATGGCTTGCAACCAATTTGTAAACCTTTGTCCGTAAGAAGGCTCGACTACTTCCTTTCATCCAAAAGCTAACAACCATTTCTTGGTCCAACGGATGGACATCCAACGGGGTACCGAAGCGGTTTGGCTAAAACGACACATGCCAAGGACAACGAGTGGCAACGACACCTGACCTCCCGGACACCCAAAGGTGCCATGTTCAGCAGGATTTCAGTGAAGTTTTCAACATGTTGAAACAACAAAGCTGGTGATTTCGCTGGTTTTTATACAACAAGGCTGCGTTCCATATGGATTTTGGAGAGATTTCACAGGGTTGAACACACACGTAGCTTCTAATCATTTCTAATCAATGTCCCCTGGAAATATCAATTTATAGCAACCAGCAAAATGATACAGAATTCAATTTGGCAACACTTGAGCCTAACATAGTGGTATCATAGTCGTAAAGTTCGCCTTTTCTATTTTCTTGAGGGTATCCATTAATCCATTTATTGTCATTGTTATTGTTATTTCAACACAGGTTGAAAGATTGCTTCAACGGGATTTGACCTTTGCGGGATGGCCATCCCCGTTGTGTTGAGGTTTGTTGCCCAAAAGTGGCAGCGAAGCCAAGCAACGACGGCTGGACTTCGGTGATGTTCCTAGCGCCTTGACAACGTTGAGGAAAAACCAGGGCCTTGGGCGTCTGCGAAATATGGTATAGGAGTATAGGACTTCGACCTCAATGCGAAGTCCTTGGAAATTGCCGGTGAGTAGGGGAAATCATCAGAAAAATGCCCTTATTTGGGGGTTTGTGATGTAGAATTCAGTCAGAATTATTGGATAATTTCTTAATATGCATGTAAAAAATCATCATATCAGAACGATGATTTGGCGACCCCAAGGTATCACCAAAAATATTTGTCATTTGGAAATTCTTTTGGGGTCCACCATTTTTGCGAAACCCAGTTGATCCCTGGTGTAAGTCCTGGTGGTTATATATGTGATCAAAGCAGCAACGAAAATAGCGATCTTCACCGCTAAATTGCTCAACGGGATCCTGTTTGACCACCGCTAAATTGTCTTGGTAGAATCAACGGGACCATGCCGTTGACTGAGAATACTCTCAAGAGTGAGCAGCTTAGCCGCTATCGAAATTCGGTATTTTTGCTAGGAATGTGCTTAAAATCATACAAAAAGACGCAGGAAGGTACGGGTTTAGGTCAAAACATGAGGTAATGACCAGGTAATGGACATCAAATTGGTTTGACCATCCTTGAATAAACATAAACTCACCAGGAGTTTTTGTTCGAAAGTTTGGGGGTACCCTGCGGTACCCTCCAGCAAACTCACATAATATATGGAAAATTCATGAACATTCACCATCTGTACAGTGTGCCCCCCCCCAGTTATAACTTGGTTTAGATTCACCCCCATGAACTATAGTTATTTGCGCACAATAAACCATAGTTATTGAAGTTGCCATCTGGTTATTTAACATAGCCATGCAAAATCACAATTTTTAATAGGTAAACCCAGGTAAACCATCTATAAATGGGCCATTGTCCATGGCTATGTTAAATAACCAGAGGGTATGTTCACCAACTGAACGCTATCGTTCGGGGGCCTCACATTGTACATATCATGTGCCGCAGGTGGGGCCTGGATGAATTTCCGGGAGCTGACCATGTCTCGTGGCTTTTCATAGTGGCGCTCTTGTTGGATCCATCGTGGTTTAGGGCTGCTGGTGAAAGCAGGAAATACCAGTTGTGAATGGTTATAGGTGTTATAGAATGGGGTGATCATGAGCCATAAATGGGAAAAATGAACTGACTTATAACTGCTAAAGGGCCATAACTGTGGTTCCAAGATGTTTGAAGCATCCTAACTGGGAACTTGGGAGTAACAACAATATTGCAGCGATAACAAGCAGTCATGGGGATAATCATGAACAGATATTCGGTGGGTGCTTCTATATTTCTCCTATGTTCAACCATCGAAACAGGATGATGGCGAGCTCTACACCGCCGCAAAAATGTATCAAATGTGACTTGCAAATAGCAAACAACAACACCAACACCACCAACAACAAAAACAACAGCAACAACAACAACAACGACAACAACAACAACAGCAGCAACAGCAACAACAACAACAGCAACAACAACAACGACAACGACGACGACAACGACAACGACAGCAATGACAGACAGCAACGACAGCAACGATAGCAACAACAACAACAACAACAGCAACAACAACACCAACAGCAACAGCAACAGCAACAGCAACAACAGCAGCAACAACAACAACAACGACAACAACAGTAGCAACGGCAACAACGGCAACAACAGCAACAACAACAACAACAGCAACAACAACAACAACGACGACAACAACAGTAGCAACGGCAACAACGGCAACAGCAGCAACAGCAACAACAACAACAACAACAACTACAACAGCAACAGCAACAACAACAGCAACAACAACAACGACAGCAACGGCAGCAACGGCAGCAACAACAGCAGCAGCAACAACAGCAGCAGCAACAACAACAACAGCAACGTGGACACAACAGCAACAACTGCAACAACAGCAACAACAACAACAACAAACAACATGATGCCATATCATGATGTCCAACAGTAAAATATAGTTCTATTACTGAACTTGGAGCTGCCAATTTTGGTTTCTACAGCCATAAGAGGCAGGGACTGCCATCTAGCCTTCAATCTTCATATAAGATCCTTGTGAACAATTACTTTGGGCATGGGGTGAAAAGAACACCAGCCAGTTACGAATTGAGAATGAGGACCCCCAGATGATTGAAGGACATACTCAACGGCCTGTCTTAGCATCGTAGCATCTTCAACCATACAGTTTCAGACCTGTTGCCTGTTTACTGGTTTCAAATGCACGCGGTATTATGTAACTACCTTACATCAAATAGGTAGATTCGTCAAAGAAAAACAACATAATTTATGTTCAGATTGTTTGACCCTCCAGGCAGTTACCAAATGTAGCCATGCCCAACACTGTTTGATCTACCGTAGCAAAGCCCTGAAAATGACAATTTCCAGTCAAGATGGGCGTCAGGCGTCAGGTAGATTATTTCTATTTCTATAGAAATTATCATAATTAGGCTCTGCAGTTATGGCCCGAAATACCAGTCATAAGTACTAACAAACCCCCATTTATAGAATGTATAATCCCATTTATAAACAGTTATAACCAATAAATGACCATAACTGTGGGTACTTACAAATTCAGATCTACGGGTGATCCATTCTTGCCATTTTTTTGGCAGTGTGCTACATGTTTCCATGTTTTGGCGGCCAACTGTGTGAGATGCACCAAGTAATCCTCCTACCCTTCCATCAGACTTTTGCCCGAGGTTGGCCTATGTGAATTTGCCAGAGGAGACTGCGATGTTGTTGGGACTAAATGGATTCAGTTGTTGCCAAAAAGATCTTAATGGAAATTCGGAAATGCAGTGCATAAGACAAGCAAAGTACTTTGGCCTGCGGTTCGCAGATTTCCTGGTGGTTTAGATATGTTTAGAAATGGTCGATTTTCTGTGGTTTGGGATAGCGGATAGCATTCTCACCAAGTTTTTGGTATTTTTGGTATTTACCACAAGCCGCTACTGGTAGATATGTTTTTAACCAACTTAGCTAACTATGGGCACCCTGTATATTTTTAGTTTCTTTTGAAAGCTGTCCCTTGTCACGGATGCCCGCTGGTTCTTTCGTGCCTTCAGCAGCATCTTAGAGAGCAGTCTTCGGCAAATTCGAGCCCGGGCATTTGTAGAAACTATACATATATATATATATACACGTGTTTGCATTAGTATACATTGATCATTTGAAATTTTGAACTGATTTAATTATCAGTATTTTGCTAATCAATGATCATTTAGTAGTTTGATGTAGTCTGGTGGTAGTACTCGTAACTGTTGCAATATAGAATTTCAATATATAACAGCAGTCAATACTACTAGTGCAGTACTGCTCACTCCCGAAACTAGTTGGTAACTTTATAGTTCATCCTGTGACTGTACTGAAATGGCAAGTTATAGGATGAGCTCTAATCTATGGATCATACTGCAAGAGGGTCATTGAGGTTCTGGGTTGCCATAGATGATGCTTACCAGGGAAAATCGTCTTAATTGGTTCATGTCCTGCTTAGCAATCATTATAATTCACCCAAATCAGATTGATTCGATTGCTTATGTATCCATTTATTTTCTATGCGTTATTGATTTTCTCATTAGAGACATGTGTTATTTTTTCAATGGTCTCAATTAAGCAATCTAGGTATCCCATAGAATATCCAATATTGCTTATATTAAACCCATCTTTTGTGGTTTCGATGATCAGGAATAATTTATACATAAGATTATATATTATGTCATATTCATATATAAATATATTTACAGTATACACATGATGTATATTAGTTTGATCATCATCACACATAAATATCTATATATATATATATATATATATATATTTATACACATTATTGATATATCATTATATATGTCATATAATTTTATTATACACATATCATTATATATATACATCATCATCAACATATATATATATATATATATATATATACATATATATATATGTGTATGTATACAATGTGAGGCCCCCCAGTTATAAGTTGGTTTATAAGCCCCCCAGTACCATAAACCATAGTTATTGGAGTTATGTTCACCAACCACCAACTGAATGCTATCTTGGGGGCCTCACATTGTATACATCATCATCAACACACATATAATATATATATATGTATACATGATGATGATGATGATGATGATATATATATATATATGGTATATGATGATGATTATATATATAACAATATTATAATATATATATATACACATGACCATCATTTCGATCTCCCCGGTGCACTGGCAGGACTTTGGAGATCATCCCAAGGGGCGTCAGAATGGCGGCCGCTTAAGGCGTGTAGCCGTCGTAACCACGTGGTTTTTTCGGATGCCTAGGAAATCCCCAAGGGATACACGGTGAAAACATGTGAAAACATGGTGAAAAGCCATGCAAATCACCAGTTCTTAATAGATGCTTATCAGATGTCATAAGATATCATAGGATGTCATAAGATGTTATAAGATGCTATAACTGGGATGATCATGAAGCATAAATGGGAGTATAACTGGCTTATAAGTGGTAAAAGGGCCATTACCATATAGATATTTCAATGGGATAATTCATGAACATCATATCATATGGTTCTGAGCCCCATAAATTGAGATATAACCAGTATCAATTGGGCGCCTGAGCAGCGTTCTAGCCCTGTTGCATTGGTTGATGATTAGTTCGGGGGTACTACCCAATCTGAGTTGGGAATCTCATGCACTGAGGACATTTCGGGTTTTTTGAACATCGCTTGGGATGATGGGTGTAATGGGGAGATTTTATAGGGGATATTTGATACACGACCTAAATACCTAAATTACATATCATATACCAGAAACTCGTTGACAAATGTGGCGATTTTTTTCACGTGTTGAAACGACGCACAAGGAGCTAAAAACCGGCATTTACACATATGTTGAGTCTCCACTCCTTGAAGCCTTCGTAACTGAGTTCCACCATGGGGAACTCTTGGGACCGTCTCGGCCCAGTGGATACCCGACACCAAGAAAGGAGCCATGGCTACCCAGTTGCGCATAGTTGGGATCTCCAGGTTTCTGGCGAGTTTACACGTGAATACGTTCATATCTGATTGGTGGTTTGGAACATGGTTTTTATGACTTTCCATTCAGTTGGGAATAATACTCCAATTTGACTTTCATATTTTTCAGAGGGGTTGAAACCACCAACCAGATATTCAGATCTAGCCTTGAATACTGTGCCACTTACTTGATAGATTACTATCTACATACTATGGACTCGCCTGACTATCCAGATACATAAAAAGGTTATTACTCAGTTATTGTTTAGATAGACATGGATTCTTGCCTATTCACATCTATGACATAAATAATATATTTATATATACTGTAGTATATTGATGCATATTGTACATATATATATACACACATATTTCTATGTGTCAGTACTTCAGTTTTACCTAGATGATGTTGAAAAAAAACGTGTATATATATAGATATATATGTACATCTTATCCACTTCCCTGCATTTTCCTGTCACCGTGAAGATCTCCAGGTGCTACGCGAACACCAAACGTGGCGACCTGAAAGGCGATACGGCACGTGAGCTCAAGGAGATTTAACTGGGACCTGAAGGGGTTTATACGGTTCTCACCACAGAAATATGATGGAAAACTCGGGGAAATGAAGGGAAAACCCATGGATTATTTAGGGGAAAACCCCATGGAAAGTGAAGGGCAAACACTATTATAGGAAAGCCCTGAACATCCATTGCTTCGTCGCAACTTTCCGTATGACAATGGCAGTTTTGGTATACCAGATTTTGAGAGACAGCCAAAATAAAAAGGATGTAACCAGCAAGAATGGAGATGCTTCACCACAATTGCGTTTTTACCCTCCGGTGTGTTAAAAAACATGACTGGGAAATCCCCTTTTTACGATCCATGGATCCATGGCCATTTCAAGGGAATTCCATGGATCGACAACAATGTGGTGGATTGTCCGACTTGCCATGTTTGAAAAAGCCATGGATCCATGGGTCTCGCAAGCTGGAAGCCAGCTGAGGTTGGAAACCAATAGCCAGCTGGAATGGAAATGCAACGAATAAGAATTTAAGCCGCAAGAATAGGGGATTCAAGACATGAAGGCAACATCGTAATTTTAAAACACACACTATCACTTTGAATTTTGATGAATTGGAGCGATGTCAAACCATCAATCATCAGGATAGCGCCAACAATCATGGATTCGTTGAAAACCTCCGTCGTCGGACCGTGCTCAGTGCACCAAAACGGCCCAACACGTCGGCTGTTTCCATTTTTGCGGGTCAAGTAGCCATCACGAACTCCCAGCAATGCTGCAATGGTGGTCCAATTGATTTAGTCTGGCTTTAGAATCCTTCAACCCTTATACCCTTAGCATCCCTTAGCATCCTGTATTCTTACCTGACAACAGACACTTTCCTTTTTCCTATTTCTATCACTGTCTATTTATCCAATTCTCCCATCAAAAACGGGGCTGGACAGCCGTTGCCAAGTTGAATGAAGGTAGGCCTGGGTCGCACATGAATACAACTAAGACAAATTACGATTTAGCCGAATTGCATCTAAATACCAGTTATACTTATCACATTGTTAATGATATAGTGAGAGATATTGAGATGACTTGTATGCTAACCAGTCACTAACTCCTCGATTTCGCTATAAATCGTATATTGCTAACAAGTTCAGTATAGAACCATTTTGTGTCCTGCCATGAAAGTGTTTTCAATGTGTATATGAAGCATATTGCTACAAATGGTGTACTGTCAACCCTGGATTCAAAAAACCCTAGGCTGTTTAATGGGGGGATTACCAATTTTATAAGTATCATATATTATCACTATTTGGAGGGTATTCACATAATTGATAAACCATGGTTTACTACTGTGGGGTCGGCATTATTGTCTATAATGTCATCCCAAGTATGTCTCTTCCTTCATTGATTGGATGTTACATGATGTTACTCTTGGGTACTACGTTGATTTGCCCTGACAGATTACCATTGCTAAAGTCAGGGCATATTATACATAGAATTAGATACATAGTAAATATCAATTCCTCTTGGGCATATCTATATATATACATACCCATAGGATCCATGGTGCTGGTATATATACTAACATAAAGGGGGTATATTGATGGGATCCATGTTAACATATATAGCATACATGGATCCTATGGGATATATATATATATATATTAAGGTATGGGTATGGGTCAAAATTAGGTACCCCAAAATTATGGATGGTTAATACTAAACTAGACTAACATCTGTGGTCCCCTAGGTCTTCCATTTTGACCCACATCTATATATATATTAGTATCCAACAAAAATCCCTATTCCTATTGAAACGCATCAAGTCCGTTTTCAGGAATTCCTCCGCAGGACTTGGAACCTGTCGGCGGCCGTGCCGTGATCTTCCGATCCAAGGAACTCCTACACGAGGCTTGGGAGGTTGGGTGGAATTGAGGGATATTTAGGATATTTTTCCTGGCAATTGACCTTGAGATTTACTGATTTAGCTATCTGAAATGGCGGATATTTAGCTGGCAATTTACCTGAAATTAAGATTTACTTGATATTTACCTGGCAATTGACGTGGCAAAACACTGAAATTTACCTATCTGAAATGGTGACTCAGCCATGGAAACTGGTGAGTGAACCATGAAAATTGGGGATTCGACTCTCGACAATACGGATTTAATCGGATTTAGTTTGGCCAAAAATAGACATTTACAGATTTTACTGATCAAATATGGGGGATGTGTTCTATCTGTGCATTGTGGGATCGAACCATCACCTTTGGGTGTTGGGGGATTTATGGTTCAACTAACGAACATTCGGGTAAAAGCACAACCGCCATGCGGACATCATGGGGAGTGTGTTGAGGTGTGACTGATAAGATCATTTGGGTTTGTCCAAAACTGGCTGCTTTCCCGGGTTTATGGCACTTCTTTATGAAGATCAACGATGAGATGGACAGAGTTTCCCTATGAAAAAGACACCAAGGGGATGGAAGGTGTTTGGTGATGTCTAAGGTGGACACATCTTCAAGCATGTTCATTTTAAGAGCTGTCTTGGGGTGCTAGATGATGTGGGCAACAAAAATGCCTGTGAAGACTGGAACGACGGCGATTTTTTCTGAAGCAAAGTGATTATATAATTGCAATGGTATAAATTATTTACCCTCTGGTAAACTGACATAGCTATGGAAAATCGCATGCAAATCAACTATGATGGACATTTTCAATAGCTATGTTAAATTACTAGATGGTATATTATATCGTTTGATGATTACATACGTTACTCATTTTACTTATGTTTGTTGTCAGTCTTGCAAACAAAATTGAAAGTTGGAATGTTCATCCCCGCCCCCCGCCCCTATGCCAGTGTAACTCTCAACAGATCTCAAGAAAAAGTCGACAACGCTGCCAGCTGCGCTCGGAGGTGCTCCCAAGCTTTGGGCGACGCTATTGTTTGACCTTTTGGATCTGTACGCCGCACTGAAAAAGCGCCGCGGAAAGCTCGATGAATCGAGCGAAAATCTTGGAGGAACAGAATTGAACATTGAAAGTAGGGGAATATTGTTGGCTTTCCATAAATGGGGTACCCAGTAGCTGGATGGTTTATAAGCTTATATAAGGTATATACAATCCTACTAAAATGGATGAATTTTCGGGGTGCCCAATATTGATAGACTGATAGACAGTAAATTGGAGTCCTTGCCATCAGGGTAGTCAAAACTGGGCCCAACACATTGATGGTTGATACCCTCTGGTAAACATACAAAAAGCTATGGAAAGATCCACCATTTTTCATGGGAAAATCCACTATTTCTATGGCCATTTTCAATAGCTATGTTAAATTACCAGAGGGTAGACGAAACATTTGGTGGTCCCTGTGTCTTGAATTTTGACCCATCGAATAATTTGGTTTGGGAGTTTGGAACAGCGGCTCCCCAAACTATGTCCATTGTAGATATCAATGTGTCGGATTTTCATGTGTAGGTTTTGTTCAATGTTTCTTGAAGGAGTTTCCGCTTCAAATACACAAAAAAGTGATGTTGAAAACTACCAAAGGGATCCAAAAGGAACCTATCTTTGGACACCATTTCTGGAAGCAAGGACTTTGCATGACAGCTGTTAAGTGGCCAAAATTCGGACAGTCAGTACCTACCACAACTGGGATTGTCATAAAAAAAAAAAAAATATATTCATGAAAATCATCTGGTCATGAGAAACTGATGCTTTGAATTACTCAGCGAGATGAACTCAGACTGGTGCGTTTTACGTAGGGTTGCTGGATGGATTGCTGGGGGTTGCTGGGATGATTATGAACATAGTTAGCCAGTGGATCATTCCCGTTCAAATTCCCTACGTCTTACGTCTCAGCTCCATTGGTTCAAAGGCACGTCGAAATCGATTCGCAGGCCACATTGCACCCGCGCAGGAGGAGAGAAAGATGGGATGGGATAGCGCGGTTTATCGCATGAGCATCGTTGTTTAGATTGATGTTCTATTATTTGTTGGGTTTACTTCAATGGTTTAACTGATGGATATATGGTATAACATGGTATAACTGTTGGTTTACTGGAGGGTTAATATCGATCTAGTTTGAATTTGTGAGGGTAACATAAACCAACGTTCACATCCCGCTGGGGTGTCCCACCCTTTGAGGAGCTGGGTCCATGAAACTCATGTCTCAAGAAACGTTTATTGTTTTTTTTGCCTAAGTCAAGTTGGTGAATGTTGCAGAATTCTCAGTTGAGTTATGAAGTTCTTGGATAAAACAAGTTTTATTTTTTTTTGTTGGGTGAAATGATGTTGTATTATGTTAGTTTTTTGCTGGGTGTTGCAATCTTTTGAATTCAGTTGAGTCATCTCTGAGAAATGACATCATGCCCAAGCACCAGGCCACATGACCAGCGCAGATCTTGCAATGCCGCCTGGGCTGGAGGTGCGCCACAGGTGTGTCATGGCTATGATGGCTATATGATGGCTATGATGGCTATGATTTTTATGATGGCTATGATGGTTATGATGGCTATGATGGCTATGATGGCTATGATTATATAATGTTATATAATATGATTTGATGAATGAATATCACAATTGCGTGTGGTTTTGTTGTTTTTTTTTTTTTAATATGTGTGTGTGTGTTAATTCGAAGAAAACATCATGATACTTATTATACTTATTATCATAATTAGTATCAATGTTTTTGAGACATCAAACACTACGATAAGATATGACTGAATTGATTATGTTTTGGATGTGGCCTTGCACATTCATTATTGCTAATGTTTTGCCCAATAATATATATATATATATATATACACAATATATAGTCTTGTATTATTTGTCTGTTGTCCTTTTTCAATTTGTTTTTTGTGTCTTTGTTTCCTTCTGTTGATCCCCGAAAGAGTCAGATGTCAGTGGTATCTTGGCGATGATGGAGCCACCGCCGAGCATCCGAAATTCATTTTGAACATGTTTGAAGCACATAGAATTGCAGATTCTCAGATATGTTTAGTGGTTCTCATTTCTATGCTTGTTTGGTGTATATATATACATGTGATTTGTGGCTATATCCACTTGTACCCCTCCAAACCCCACCACGGCTTGGACAGATTACGGCAACCAAAACCATTGACCTCACCCTTATGTTCAGTCAGAGAAATATCAAAAACAAAACCATATGTTTATAGATCACTCATTTTTTTGATCACTCAAATTTTATATAGTTCATGTACACTATATGTAAAAAAAACACATAGATCATGTACAAAACCACAGTTCATCTACAAAAACTACTTGATTTATAGATCACTCAAATTTCTTCGCCAGGGCAGCGGGCCAGAGATCTCACCCTTGGAGGTCGGGCATGGCTTGGGGGAATTCATCTGTGGTATACCCTTGGAGGTCTGGGCATGATTTGTAATACTCCTTGCCCCCTGGTTGATTTTATAGGGGACAGTTGATTATTGTGCATTCTACCAACTAGTGTTTCACTAGCGGTAGTACCGGTGAAACATAGATCTTGATTAGTGACTTTAGTGGCATTTGATCATTTACGGGTTGCTTTGTGGTGTGGTTTAATTTAGGTAAAACATAATTCTGGGCGTTCAGAAAAATGGGATTGATATTCATCCCGGAGAGCTGGTGAAAGCGATAGATGCGGTGGATCATGGTGGATCTCTTCATTTTAAGGTCTCAGCAATGAAGAAATTGGGGATTATATGTCATGGGGATGGGATATGATTTATCCATATTTATTATATATATATATGTGAGACCCCCCAGTTATAAGTTGGTTTATAAGCCCCAGTAACTATAGTTATAAGTACCATAAACCATAGTTATTGGAGTTATAAACCAACTTAGCTATCTTGGGGGCCTCACATTGTATAAATGTGAGTTAGTTGGAATATAACTGGGATTATACTGGCATACTATCCAGTGGCTAGGAAGCTATTGTAAGGAGCACATCATCTAGTCGTATTCAAAATCGTTCGAGCTGAGGCAGGCGGCAAAAAACACCTCTGATAACCCATAGAATCCATGTATGGTATATATGGTAACATGGATCCCATCAATATACCCCCAATGTTAGCATATATGCCATACATGGATCCTATGGGTAATGAAACATGTGAAACATGGCATCCTGGAAAATTTCCCATGTGTGGATCATGTTCCAATGGAAACCTCAAGGTTAGCACGGGGATTTCCCACCATGTTTGAATAAGACACTTCATGGCCCATCACTGGCGCGCCGCAAACGGACTCGTGTTTGAAAAAATCAGCTCAATGATTTCACCCCTTCCTTAGAACTGGGGGTTAGAACCGGAGTGGCACTAAGTCACTAAGTCTGGATGAGGATTTCTCACCATGGCGGGTTGAACCAAATGCGACCCGGTCTCAGGAGATTCTGGCGCCGCAGGCGAGCTTCATCGAGGACGGGCTGTCCGGAACATGGGAGGATTTTTGGTTTTCTGGTGGTTTGGAACACAAATTTTATGACTTTTCATTCAGCTGGGAAGAATAGTCCCAACTGACGAACTCATATTTTTCAGAGGGGTAGGTATACCACCAACCAGTTTTGCTTTCTCTTGTTTAGGGGCATCGAACATTGGCCATACTGGCCATGGTTTTAACATGTTATAACAAGCCTAGCACAGAGGGTACCACCAGCAAACACTTCTGGGCATTTTCTCAAAATGATGTCATCCACACTAAGCTGAGGGACTCAGACTGTCCGACGGCAACTGAACCCAAAAGCCATCAGTTGAACCCAAACTCAATTTCAAGCATTAAAGATTGTGCATGACAATTTGGCGTCCCCAATTTCTGAAGACCCCCCCTGTATCATTTTCCCACTCATATCAAATGTGAAAATTGAGGTTATATGATGTTATATGATATATATTGTATGTATACATATATTAATCAGGTCATAGTTTTAGGAAGCCCGCAGTGGTTGGTATTCCGGAAGGTATTTTCTCCCGGTTTGAACACGATCATATTCTCATCAGGCTCCCTGTGTGTCAATTGATTTCCAGTTATTTGACATTATTTAGTCCACTAGCAGTACCCATTTGTCATATTCCGGCATTTGATTTTCCGTCTATCATGGTTTTGTTACGAACATGTGTGAACTGATAATTTTGATGAAGTCTACCCTCTGGTAAACTAACGGAACTATGGGAAATCACCATTTTTAATGGGTAATTCCACTATTTCTATGGCTATTTTCAATAATTAGCTATGTTAGTTTACCAGAGGGTATCGTTGCTGGTTAAATTTTTACCCATTCTTGACTGAGAATCCCATGACTGATCCATGTTTACTCGGGGTGCTCATCTGCAGGCCTTGCGTGATGCCATACTGAAAGAAGTGGAGCAAAGCGTGCAGGACGGCCGATCCGGTGAAACAATTCATCATGGTGCGACTGGGGGGAGATTTTTTAACGGTTGCAGTTTTTTTTTTTTTTTTTAGAAAGCCCGAAATACCAGTGAAAAACATGGTGAGGTTATCATTCCATAAAAATTTATGGTGGTGTTTTTAACATGTCATAACTTATAAACGAATATTTCGGGTCATGTCCCCGTATAGTGACCGAAATCTCGCGGGGATGAAACACCAAGCAACACTGGGCGGGTTGTCCCTGGTGATGGTGCCAAGATCTTTGTTTTCATGACTTCGCCGTTCAGATGTTTTTTTGACCCAAACATGTTAACCACATATTCCAGAACGTGGGATTTAGCCAACACACACACAAAGATATATATATATATAATTATATATATATATATATATATGTATACTGTATACATATGATATTCATCAAAATATGAGGATGTCAACTAGAAATAGTGGCTCTTCTTATGGCATGTAAGCCTTATCTCAGCATCGAAGCGCTGCTGTAGAGGGTCCAGTCTAGGAACCGAAGAAAACGTCTAACGTCTTTGCTAGTAGCAACATATGGTGACGTGAAGGACACTTATTAACCACTTGAAGTGACAACGAAAGCGTTCTAGAGCACATTGTTTGTTGTTCAGGGGTCATACCTTTGATTTATGTTACATTATGTTCCATGTGCGGATGTCTGAAATTCCTATATCAGCCACTGATATCCACTAGTACGGTTAGACTCTGTTAGACTCTTCAGTGCTGGCTATGGATTGAATTCCATTTTTTTGGTCGCAGTCAAACATGACATCGCTCCAGATGTTTGGCTGATTTTCCCAGCTGCCCATTGAGCGCTCACCTCGGAGCATCTACATTTTTCATCAAATCTTTCATCGGATGTGCACTTCTGGTCGCCCATTCACCTCATTTTTTGGGCCCCGCAAAATCAATAGATCCAGTACAAACCACATCAAAAATAGCCAGTTTGCTTTGAGGGGTACTTCATGTTCGGGGCCTAATGAGGCCAGGAGTTTGGGACTTCACTGGGTTTTTTTCTACAGAAACTGCAGGAAAGAACTGAAGCGTTATGGGCCAAAGGAAAGCAGGTGGGGTCCCCGGATATCATGATGACCTAACGAGAAGATAGTCATGGAGGTTTCCATAGTCATGGGGATAGCCCCATAGCTGGATGGTTTATTTGCTGGAAAATCCATCTATAAATGGATAAATGGATGATTTAGGGGTACCCCTATTTCAGGAAACCTTCATATAGATATGACATGATATGACTGATTATATTATAAGGTATGTAGCAACCCCTAAACGATAGAATTTGACAACGTCCCGCTAATTTTTACAAAGGTGTATCAATTTGACCATTTCAGCATTTGCTGGGAATTACTTACTGTGCTGTGTGTGTGAAACAGCAAGGGAAGTGGAGACCCATGATGTTTGTTTCAGAAGAACCACATTTTGCCTGAAATAGGGTACTGTCCGCAAATCTGACGTGCACATACTTTCCCTACAATTGCTTTATATACAGGAGCCCTTCATTCCTTGGTGCACAATTTGTAAAACTCTGGTTGAATCATAATATTCCCTCTGTGATGGTGATTTTCGGCGCGCCACATCCCCCATTGAACAAACCCACAGCATCGTTTCAGTTTCATGAGTCAAAAATTGTGTTCTTAAGATATGTTACATATGTTCTTCCGATCTGTTGGGATCCATAAGTTTCTCAAACTGAAATTTTGATTCAACAACTCTTTGAGTGAATGCACCACTTGGCAGGGCAAAACAAAAAAAGCTGTGTCTCTGTTGATTTTCCTCCTTTGAATTGGGATGTTAATGGATGATTTATCAATTGTCCACCAATTCAGCACATGTTTTTCCGTCACAATTTCACGGAAAAAGGCAAGATTTACAGCGATTTTGCTGAGAAGTCCCCCTGCGGTGCGATCACCAATAGTGAAGTCACTGCTAGTAATTCCTTATTTTTATGTTGGTTGGCACATTTAGTGGGCTTCAATAGTGGACCAAACATATTTAGAAGGTATGAACAGGTCTGATTTACCGCTATTTTAGGAGATTACTTCCGAATCTTTTTTGTGTCTCCTCCAGAACAGGTTTTGAACCAAGCCCAACAAAAACACCGTGAAGAAGTGAAGGAGCTGATGGATGAGGTGCGGTGGTTCCACAGGCAGACAATCTTCAGCGGAAGAGGGTTGATGAAAGGATTCCTTTGACGATGCTGGTTCAAAAATGACCGAGACATATTGAAACCTTGCCAAGAAATTGAAAACAGGGTTTTCAACCTGTTCTGCCATGTTCTACCTTACCAATCCTGTCCAGGGATTGCTATAAAGTTATTAAAGTTCATAGTCGTTGGGTTTCTGCGCCATTGACGGCGCCGGCCTCGCAGGTAGCGCTGTGCCAGCAGAGGCATCAGTTGCTGGCGGAAGAGAATGAACGCCTCAGAGAGGATTGGCAGCAACGGTTGGGGCAACGGTTGCTGCAACTGCTTGGGGAATCCTAAAATGTGATGATTCATGATGATTCATGGATTATGACGGGTATGATTCTGGAATATAACTCTATGTTCATACAAGTTGATACTACCCCATGTTCTTGGGTTGGCTCTGTAATCAGTGATGTATATATATATATATATAGACATTAGATGTGTGGATTGGCAAGGGGTTGCCACACAGGTCTAGATTTAGGTAGTTTCTTGTTTCTTCCGGAGTAAATGTAATTTACCGTCCCCCCAACTAACAAAAACCCTACCAAGTAGGGGGTTGAAGATTAGTTCGCACTGGGCACTAGACGGTCATTATTTTCAGAGCCTATGTTAATTTACTGGAGGGTATATAAGCAGGATTAAATTGGGTTCCAGTTTTTCTAGTTGGGTGTGCGGTATGCACGATTTACTTGTCGGGCCACTCAAACGTTCGTATCTTTATTTGTTCAGATGCTGTATGTGTCGCTGCCCCCTTGTTTGTGGTGAATGTGCTCTCTTCGTTCAATTCAACTGCTGTTTTTCTTGTGCTACTCCAATCAGTTGTTAGATACATGAGATCCTTGAAATGGTACAATGTGAGGCCCCCAAGATAGCGTTCAGTTGGTTTATAACTCCAATAACTATGGTTTGTGGTACTTATAACTATAGTTACTGGGGCTTTTGTTGACCAACAAACATCACTGGGGGGCCTCACATTGTAATGTACCAGTTCCCAGCATGTCGACAGTCACAGATTCTCCTGCTGTTTGTTGCATCCTTTTTGTTCATCGTAGCCCCATGGACGTCCCTTTCGCAACCCGAGTGGCACCATGTGGCACCCATGAAACATGCTTTGAAATCAGGCGCAATGGGGGAGGGTTTACATGGTTTTACCATGGTTTTACCATGGTTTTACCACCATGGTTTTACCAGTGTCTACTCTACTCCTTCCAGTAATCAAACGGCACCACTTGAAAATCCCCACTGGAGGATACTGGGGGGGGATATACCAGCAGACCATGTTTGATTCATGGCAAATGATCATGAATGATCAATGATCGCTAGGAATAAGTTTTATATACATCATTATATCTTCGAGAAGAAAAAGCGATCGAGGGTTCCAATAAAGTGGCCTTTTCTCCCCTATGGAAATATGCCTGGTAGGTTCCCACTGGCAGAAAGGCGATCAAGCCAGGCCTTGCAGAGCATCATCAGCAAGTACTCAATGGCACCACCAGCGGGGCAACCAGCCGGTGACGCTGCGGAGCTTGATATGTTGATATGTTGTTATAATACATAAAAACTGATCAATATGTCTATTGTTTAAACACATATTATATATATATGTACGTATGGATGGATGGATGGTTGGATGGATACATACATACATACATACATACATACATACATACATACATACATACATACATACATGCATTCATGCATTCATGGATACATACATACATACATACATACATACATGCATTCATGGATACATACATACATACATACATACATGCAAGCTAAGAGAACAATGTTCTGCAGGGCATCTGAGGTTGGCCTTTTCATGATGGGAATTGTGGAGAATTAGCACCACATAAATTGGCCGTAAATATCTCAGGTGGGTGAATTCTGATAAATCAGGCAGATCTGTGGATGGTTGAATTGTCTGTGCTTATAAAGTTATACCAGGAGTACCGCACAAGGCGGTGGCGGAAGTTTCAAAAATAGGAAACCTATAGGAGAGGTTGGTTGTTGTGAATCAGGGATGGCAAAGCGAATCCACTGATGGACCGAAAGGTGCTTGAGGTCTCCT
>Ga0126342_10005936_pt1 | contig 21496 bp, 20 predicted proteins | sample Cyp1metagenome_FD_92528 | JGI IMG/M metagenome (GOLD analysis project Ga0126342, IMG submission 92528) | Coral microbial communities from Lord Howe Island, Old Settlement Bay, Australia - Cyphastrea 1 metagenome | ecosystem: Host-associated > Invertebrates > Cnidaria > Coral ... | reverse complement strand
CCTCAGACGCTGTGTGGATAGGGGTATTGAACTTGATATACATTGGCTATATGATACGAATATAATACAATATATTTATATTTATATTTATTTATATATATATAAATATATATATATATATATATATATATAATAATACAATGAATAAATAAATAAATAGATAATTTAAAACTATATATGCATGTTGTCAAATTGTGTTAAATCGTCATATTTCAATGTAGACATGTGTCCCGTAGACTACTCATATATATATATATGCACATACATATTACACAAATCTACTACAGATGCAATATAACACATACTGTAAATATCTGTATATCATATCATTTATCAATAACTATAATTTGAACATGTTTGAGCCAGGGATCACTAGCCCTTGGCGTTTGTTTCAGCTGCCACTTCTACATTTCCCAGCAATGATCACAGGAACACCCTCAACGACTGGATACATCTTGTTGAGTGGTGAGTTTATTCAACACTGAGAATAAGCGACAAGCATCTAAGCTTCCGAGGCCCAGGGGTCTTACTTGTGTTCACTCACCCACACTTACTGTAGTCACTTTCATGTTGAAACCCAGTGCATGGGAGGAGACTTCAAACGGACGGGTCAGTTGGTGGATCACCCTATGACTTCATGTTGGGTACAAAAAAAATTACCCATCCCCATGACGGGGGATAAACCCTAGTAAATGCTGGTTGAATGGGTTCATGCTTGGGTGCAAGTGGATGAATGTTCCATCATTATTCGTTCCAGTCACGATTTCTTTTTTTTTGTTTTAGTGTTTCTTAATACCTTCATGGTTATTAGATATTCCATGATATTCCCATATCTTTTGTTGATCCATATCCTCACTTTGGATCATTGTGTTGGTTGAAATGACTATCCCACAATATGCTCGAGACTGTGCTGATAATATTTACCTTACCTTACTTGGTGCCCCGTTACCGTTACAGTTTGTCTATAACTGTACAGCAACTGTAGTAATATATCATGATATATCTATAATATATATCTATAAATCCTATAAATCCTGTTTTTTTTCTTCGCTGCAAAGCAACGTTGCCGTTTTTTAGGGGGGCCCTTTCTGTAGATGACTGGTCCATTTGAATTGGGCAGTTCGGTAAAAATTGCACCATGAAACCCATGGAAAAACACGGAACTGCCATCAACACCACGTTTCAAACATAAAAAAACAAAGCAGAAAACAAAAACAAAAAAACAAAAATTAAATGGATCTGGGTCAAAATGGAAGACCTAGGGGACCACAGATGTTAGTCTAGTTTAGTATTCACCATCCAATTATTGGGGTACCTAATTTTGACCCATACCCAAATCTGGGAAAAATCCAGGTTTTGATTTGTTGCTTGTTTTTGTTCTTGTGATTCTTCCGGTCTGTTTGTGTTTTTGGTGAATTTGTTTTTGATTCTGTTTTTTGTTTTTTGATTGTTTGCTAAAAACCAATTTTCTCTGTTCAAGCCGGTGTCATAATGTTAGAGTCACCATTATCGAATACTTCACTTACGTCATCCCCTAGAAACTGTTGAAACTGTTTACGTATGTATATATATATATTTGTTTATAGCTTCTGTTAATTATAAATCAGTGTAAATGCAGGTTGCGCATGTGACACATATACATTCATATTTCTAAATGATTACTTGTCAAAGTTTCTTTGAAGCAGGCATGGACCATTTTCCTGCTGGTGGAGGCAGCTGAGGCCTATCAGGTGCGACCTACAGTTGGGCGTCACTTGAACTTACCAGGCACAGCAACTTCCTCATTTTGTAATTTTTGTAGTGGCTAGACTGCTAGACCTGTTGGGACTTAACCACGACACATGAGCTACAGGCCAAAATTCACCGTAATGGAAAGTAGTATTCGAGACATCTTTTTTTTGGAAATTGAGCTGGGGCTTGGAAAACGATAATACACCCTTCAAAAAAGGATAATATGTGCTATATTCACAAGACCTGAAAAACGACAATACACTCTTCAAAAATTGATGACTTGGAGCTATATACTAAATATTGACCGTGGCCTACATGCCACAGCGGCAATTCGCACCTATATTCAGACTGGAACAGCTAGTAATTACATTTAACGTCATGTAACTATAGCTAGTATGAGGATGTTCCCTGAATTTGCTGCCTCAAATCACCTTTCTTGAGGCAACGGATCATAGTTGAAAATCTTCCACCAAAGTTTTTTTACAATGGATGACTGAACGATTCCCCTATTGATCGTTGATTTTCCCAGCTGCTGAAACATCCAGACTTAGACCACGGGGATTTGGTCCAGCCAACGAGCGACAGTGTCTGACAGCAAAGCCAGGCCTTTGACATTGGCAGTTTGCTGTCTCACTTGTTGCCTGGCGGTTGGGAAGTGGCTCACCCTGCTGAAGAAACATACATGGAATGTGTTGTTGTTGTTTAACAAATATTATTTATAATATATATATATATACATTCAGATACATATTTGAAAAAAAAACGATGTTTCTGATTTCTGAAAACCCTTATGTCAAAGGTTTTATTTTACCGGTGCATGCATGTGTTCAAACTGTCGCGACAAACAACCGTTTTGATGTTGCACAGGACTTGGACCGTTGATGGTGTTTTTTGGTTTGCGTAGAAGGACATATTCAGATTCTCAAAAATAACACTAAACTGTTTTACAAAGTTATACACATATAGTATTGCATATATGTGTATATATGATTTATTATACATACTATATATTATAGATACACTCAGGTTATGTTATTATATTATATTATGTTATGTTATGTTATGTTGTATTTTATTATGTTATATTATGTTATATTACATTATATTACACTATATTATGTTATATTACATTATATACATTCGGAGAGGCGAATCTTTCGGACTCTCGGATAAGTCTAATCCCGCCTATTTTTGAAAAAAAGCTTCTCCATTTCACAGATCCAAGACATTCCAGCGGGTGGCTTTGACAACCTTTGGCACCCTGATGAACATCAACATAGCTGGTAGATGGATGCCACATGCCCCCCAGAATCTAATTGATAGGTATATTGATCCATGTATATATATATATATACATATTGATTGGGGGGTCCTAAAATGTTGGTACCCCAAATCATCCACTTTATTACGATTCTCCATGAAATAAGAATCCAGTTTCTTTTTGCGGTACCCCCATGGCTTAACAGTCACACCTTCGACCGATGAGGCCTGGTCAGCTGGGGCATACTCTTCCTCGTGTGGTGAATTTCACCATTTGGCCCGGCACTTTGAGAAAGGGTCCAGCGATGGTGCTATTCCTGTGAAGATCTACAGGACAACCCTATATATAATTATATTTATATAATTATAAATTATATAATTATAATTATATATGTATTATACTATATACAGATTTGATTGTAAGTTCCATGGTTTTCTGCATGTTTCCTGAAGTAAAAAAACCCTTCAACCAATCCATTGACCTGTGGCAGTTGACATGACATGGATCTAGCGCGGTCAAGCTTTATTTAAGGGAATTCCTGCTCTCATCCCACTTAATCAGTGGGTTATAGCCCCCGTGATTTACATGGGATAAGTAGGGGTAATCCACTCAAAAAAATGAGGCACCAACGACAATGGAGGGTGACTCGCGAACGATAATTGGGAATCATGTGGGAATTAGCAGCTTTCTTCACTGCTGGATCTACAATGTGGAATCCCCCGGTTTTAAGTTGGTTAAGACGTTATAAGTATCATAAACCATAGTTATTGCATTTATGTGTATTTATGTTCACCAACTTAGCTATCAAACGGGGCCTCACATTGTACTCAACAGAGACCAAGCCAAGGTTGTGATTCCAGTGTCTATATTTGCATAGTTGTTGAAACAAAAATGTGTTGATGAGTCAATACTACGTACCCCAAAAATATTGGTGATTAGTATATTATAGTATATTATATTAGGCATCATTTTCTCATGTTCTATGATTGTTTATGGACAAAAATCGGACAACCAATCTGACCCAATGATTCAGCCTTTTTTTTAATTATTTTCAGAACGTTCAACGATGGGTGTTTGACGCCGCCACTGCTCCGGTGGATATTCATTCCTGAAGAACCGCTGGGCATCCGATTTTCTCTACCACTATCCTTGTGTTCGATGGATAGCGGATATCCCCTATAATTATCTATCATTTGTATGTGTCTGAAAATGAGCTATAGCCGCTTTTTTTTGCCATGTAAAGTTTGGAAATGATTGACATGGTGATTGCCCTCCAGTAAACTAACATCGCTATGGAAAATTGTCCATCTGCATACATTATACATAATATATATATATATATATATATATATATATGTGTGCCTATATATATATGAAATGCTGATGATTTTTAGGGCAAACGGTTAATTTACCAGGATATACCCGCAAATTTTGGGTGTGAACAGTTTCTTGGGCAGCGGTGCGTTCCTTCGAATCGCCACAGGGTGGGCGGCTTCTTCTGCCTCGTCTCCTATGTCATTGTCATTGTGCGGCACCCAACGGCGGGCTTCGGGCGAAGCGACCGGTGGAACGGTGGAACGGGGGAACGGGGGAACATCGGCTATCAGGGTTGAATTCGTCACACATCCCAGGAACTTGTTCAATGCGATTTGAGATGATTAAAATCATATTAAAATCATGTCTATTCATAAAGTCAGGGTTTAGACCTTACCCATTTGCAGTATCGAAATGGGAATGCAAATCCGGGGAACAAAGCCATCCACAAATTCCTGGTGAAGATGGTGACTCCCAGATCTCCCAGAAGCTGGATGATCGACTGAGGCAGATTGCGCTGCACCTTTTGCGCAACTGGGTCCATGGCGCCTTAAGACCCTGGCATCCCTTCTGGTGCCCTGGCGGTTTCCGTATGGAAATCCAGGGGTTTCCTGGAGGCGAACTTCACCAGATTCGACTCGAATCGAATGATTCCATATAAACATTGCCATAAATATCATAAATTGAGGTAGACCCCCTGGTCTATGACAAAACCATATGGGAATAGACTTGGGATACATGGTAGTTTTATACGCTTTTAATGGGGATTCCAATGGGGATATAGCTGCTATCAGCGGCGCTGCCGATGAGACGACCACCAATGATGGGTCCGTGTGATGCCGTCAGAAGTTGATTGATGAAGCCCGGGAACTACGGATATACCATATCCTCTGGTAATTTAACATAGCAATGGAAAATCACCATAGAAATAGTGGATTTTCCCATGAAAACTGGTGGTTTTCCATAGCTATGTAAACGTTTACCAGAGGGTAAACATCCATAAACATCCATAAGCCATTGGAGTTAGAAACCAAGTTACCCTCTGGTAAACGTTTACAGATGTTTACACTTTGCGAACTTGAAGCCATGGCCCAGTCGAAATAGTGGATTTACCCATTCAACATCGTGGATTTTCCACTTCGCTTTCTGTATGTTTACCAGAGGGTTAGGTCCAGATATACCCCAAGGGTCCCCACCTGCGGGGCGAAATTCATTATATACTCGCATTGATCGGCAATCCGAGCGATGGCCATGTTCCATCGCTAAGTGATCAGAGGCTATATCTGGTTGGTGGTTTAGAACATTAATTTTATTTTTCCATATATTGGGAATAATGATCCCAACTGACTTTCATATTTTTCAGAGGGGTAGGTATACCACCATGTTGTTTTTGTTGACTAATGATTACACAGCCTATTGTTATCAATGGAGCTTCATTTTCCCGGTGCTGTTATTGTAAATCTGTACGTTGGAAACAATCCAATGTTCGATGGCTATCAGGGTCACTGGGAGACCTTTGGAAAGCCCTTTTGTGCAGGATCGTTCCTGCTGCGTTCGACATTTACCTAGGCCCATCGGTTTGTAGCCATAAAAATCATTAAAATTCAATATGTTACCTCATGATTCACGATCTTAGTATTTTTCCCACTTTTATGAATACTTGGAGGGTCTAGGTACACCCCTTGTTCAGCAGACATAACTTCACATGTGGGGCAAGTGCTCTGACTCCAACGTTTCAGGCTTCTTGGGCCGCAGCTCAACAGCTAAACAAGCCTCAGTGATGGATGCATATCAATACTGTAGTCAATATCACACAGCCTATGGTAAAAGTTTAATGGGAGCTATATCAGCTCCAGAAGATATCATGAGTAATTATACAGCAAGTCTTAAAAAAAAAAAACAAAACATATGAATTACCATGATTTCAGTAGCCTCTGACGTTTATATATTTTTGGAGCTTGCCATTTCAAAGGATACCATGCGATTTCGCCACGTTCGCCGCGTGGTCTCCGCCTGTGTGAGGTATTTCCTTTGTGTTTCCTGGCCCTGGGCCTCAGGGTTTTGAGGGCAAATCTCGGACAAAATCATGGCACATCAATGGATTCAAACGGATGATATTTTATGGATTGGTTGAAGGGAAAATCTGGAAAACCTTGGAATCTTCACATATTATATTTTTTTTTGGGATTATTAAGAGATTATAAAGTCTTCGACTTTCCCATAATATGTTATAATTGGATTATAATGGTATGAATCATGAGGTTTTTTTGGGAAAGTCTGAAGAGACTTTCCGAAAAACGAATTCTGGGAACCCCTCCGGCCAACCTCACTGGCCGCATTCGGATCAATCATCATCAATCATGATCAATCTGGGCAAAACACCGGCTAAAATCCAGAACTGCCACAGATTTGGGTCAAATTGAAGTGAGCACGATCCCCAAAATGTGGTCCCGTAGAGCATTGATATACAGCATTATACAGCGACTGCTTCATGACTAGTCGAAACAAGGCTCGATCCAAAAATTGGTTGGACAAATCTATCGAGAGCCAAAATTTGCTATGACCGAAGTGGGCAGGGCTTAGACAGCCCCAAATTGAATTGCTAAGGTTTGGGAGTTATGAAATGTTATGAAGCTACCGTTTTTGCATTGGGGATGTTTTCCGGATTTGGGAAGTTACACCCCTAAAATCCTGCAGCTTTAGGTCAACCTGCAGGCGTGCGTTCCCGCTTGCTGTTGGTTCAAACGCAGGGAAAATACGATGCGACGAATCTCGCGGCCCAGCTTGCAACTGAATCTTGAGGGTCTAAGAAGGATCCCCACGCAGAAATATCAAGAATCCTGGCAGGAAATGGGGGGCTGATACCTTGAAGTTGGAGTCAATGTTATTTCACCAAGCAGTTCTAGCTGCATAGACTTTGATTTTTAGTGTTCTGATGTTGAGGATGGTTTTTTCCATGAAATTGCTGGCGGGGGATCAACAAACCGCCAAACAAACCTCAGGGTGTTGAATTTTCTCGGAAGTCCTAATGTTATTAGTAAGGAGAATTGCGAAAGAACACTTGGAGAAATTGCACAAATCAGGTCATACAAGCTGAGGCCCCATGATATCCCATAGTCTAATAGTTATAAGTTGGTTTATACAACAAGATGCAGCCCACGAACCCGAATGCAGTCACGTAGAACGCTTTTGTGAAACAAGTTGTTTGGACAGTCTTGTACATTTTTCCCCGGTTACCGTACCAGTGCACTGTAGACTGTGGAATGCGGAAGAGAGTGGAGAGCAAAGTGTGGAGTTTAAAGTATAGAGTGTAAAGTGTGGAGTGTAAAGTGTGGAGTGTAAAGTGTAGAGTGTAAAGTGCAAAGTGTGGAGTGTAAAACTGTAGAGTGTAAAGTGTAAAGTGTGGAGTGTAAAGTGTAGAGTGTGGAGCGCAAAGTGTAGAGTGTGAAGTGTGGAGTGTAAAGTGTGGAGTGTAAAGTGTAGAGTGTAGAGTGTAAAGTGCAAAGTGTGGAGTGTAAAGTGTGGAGTGTGGAGTGCAAAATGTAGAGTGTGAAGTGTGGAGTGTAAAGTGTGGAGTGTAAAGTGTAGAGTGTAAAGTGTAGAGTGTGGAGTGTAGAGTGTAGAGTTTGGAGTGTGGAGTGTAAAGCGTATATAAAGTGTAAAGCGTGGAGTGTAAAGTGTGGAGTGTGGAGTGTAAAGTGTGGAGTGTGGAGTGTAAAGTGCGGAGTGTCGAGTGTGGAGTGTAAAGTGTGGAGTGTAAAGTGTGGAGTGTAAAGTGTAAAGTGTGGAGTGTAAAGTTTGGAGTGTGGAGTGGAGAGTGTGAAGTGCAGATTGTGGAGTGTGAAGCGTGGAGTGTGGAGTGTAGTGCGTGGAGTGTAGAGTGTGGAGTGCAAAGTGTAGAGTGTAAAGTGTGGACTGTAAAGTGTGGAGTGTAAAGTATAAAGTGTGGAATGTGGAGTGTAGAGTCTGGAGTGTAGAGCATGTAGTGTGACACGTCTGAAGTGCTGTGCGTGCCACGCAAAATGACAATGGATGTCTCCAAAGTGCTGCGCTTGCCAGGGAAAATGCAACTCATCTTCTGAAAACTACACCAAAGTATTACGCCTGCCACACAAAATGATTTTCGACACGTTTGCAGACACATGAGAATGTCATGAACTGTCACGCCTCTCACGCAAAACCACGTTACAACTGGCTGTGAAACCTTAAAGCAGGATAGGTTTTGCAGCTTCCCCCATAGACACGGTGAGGCCACAGGAAAACCAGAGACTCGAGACGAGACAATGTTGGAGCATCAAAACGAGCATTTCGTGCGAGATCCCTCCAATTTTCACACTTTGTAGCTTCAGAATCGACGTTTTCCTACGAGTTTTCTTGTGAAATCTTGTGAACCTCAAAATTTTCTACCTCAAAAGCGATGTTTCGTGCGAGGCTTCCGTCAATTTTCAGCACATCTCACAAAATGCCAGGCCTGCCACGGAATTTGCACGTTGTCACCACTTGAGGCAGCCCTGACAATGCGATTCGCAAAAAACACGCAACACGACTCCTCTAAAGTGCTGCGCTTGCCACGCAAAATGAAGACGGTCACGTCCAAAGTGCTGTGCCCGCCACGAAAACTAGAACTATCTTCTGAAAACGTCGCAACAGTATTGCGTCTGCCACTTAAAACGACTTCGACACGTTACGAAACATTTCTGAATGTCACGAAGTGCCACGCCTGCCACGCGAAACGAGGCTACGCGACATGTGAAAACTTCCAAGAGTGACCCCTGTTGCAGAACTTGTCATAGGCACGGCCATAGCGACCTCGCGCGAACGGTTGCGAACGGTTGCGGACGGTTGCGAACGGTTGAGAAACGTCGAGCGAACACACCCTCAACCCCCAGACCCCCAGAGTGAAACGGGAACCCTTACTACGCATTTGGGAACAAAACATGAATACGTAGTTATCAGTTATATCTCCTTAATCAACCCAAACGTTAACCAAGTTATAGTTCAGCTCAGGATTTACTGCCTGCGGGCACAGAACTCCTTGAGAAACTAGGCGAGACCAGGGCGTGGTGGAACTGGAGGTTTCACAGGAATTTAATGAGTTTTTTGGTGATTTTATGGGGATAAAGCCAATACGAACGAACCAACACTAGAAGCAACAATTTGATGTTTAATGTGGGAACAAAAAGTGCCATAAACCTACCATTTGGATCCATTTGGGGGATGGTAAACATACCACCCATCAAAATAAAAATGACTTGGGGACGGTTTATGGCAGCCAGGGTTTACCACATGCACCTAAAATCTGGGAATCATCCCCAAAGCGGTTTATTTCATCGAAATTTATAGCATCCTATTGACCGACGTGGGACACAAGCAATGGTTTCTAATGCAGTGTGTATTCCTTTCCGCTTCTGCACAGGATGCTCATCCTAGTTGAACAATATTATTCAGTGTATCTATATTACACAATTATATATATATATATATATATGTGTGTGTTTGTATTTACAAACATTTAAAAGCAAATATGGATACATACCTCTTTGATAGCGGAACCCTCAACAAACGGGTCATATTTCCCTGGCCTACAGCTGGCGGCTGGAACTGACCTGCTGCCACTCTTCCAGGTGGTCACTGGTCAACATATCCAACAACAAGTCCCTATGTTTGGTTGTACCCCCAAACGTTAGCCAAGTTGGCTTAGTGATAGCATGTCACAAAAGGATTTGTTTAAATGATATTTTATGTGTATATATATATATAATTATATATATATCGAACTAGGTCGACCGGGGTTATATTTCAACCAGCCAGAATCACGTTAGGAGTCACCAAATTGTACTTCAGGAGACAATTCTTCGGTATGGAAAGGTATGAAAAGGCCACCAACAGCTAGAACTTGTTTACTAAACAGGCTAGCTGGGAAATCGCTGAACTACAGGTTTTCATGGGAACATGATGTATAAATGGAGGGTTCTCCACTGTCAGTTTTGAGTGGAATAGTCCTGGCATGGAGATACGAAAAACATACCCAAAAAACATGGGTTTCCCCATGAAATCAGAGATAAATAGTGGACATTTCAGGGATTTTCAAGGTTTTTCCATATGTCCATGACTTCCTTTTCTCGCCATGTCAGGCAAAGGCAGCTGTGGTACGGTGCGCCGCATTCGCCTTCAAGGTGCGAAACGGAGTCTATTGTGGGGAGCTGCGTGGTATTTCATAAATATAAGATGATTCAATACATATATATATTTTTTGTTATAAATTATAATATATAATCCTGGAGGGTCATTCGTATGTTAAATTTCACGTTGAGGCCTGTCTATGATTATATATATATAGAGGGGATGACATTTGAATCAAGGAATCGGGTTTGCTGTAGATCTGATTTATATTTTGTCAGATACCTGTGGTTGATGCTCACCTATACTGTATATCTCCACCGCTTCAACCCATCCATTAGCCTAGTAGTTTGTCTTTAGCCGCTGAGATTTTGTTGGATTTTGTCAGAAATCCGTATTTATCCTGCTTCAATCCCGATTCTAAGTAGTTAAATCATATTAAATCCCGATGTTTGCCTTGCTGAAATCCCAATTTTTAGTGGTCAAATCCACATTTTCGTTGGTCAACCCATGTCAACCCCTCATCCAGATCCATCCAGCACATCCAGCGCATCCAGGCGTGCTTCGCGCGGCCAAGTTCATTCCCGCCACGGAAGGAGATACCAAAGCAGCTGCAGCGCAGGACGGGACCGTTCCGGCCGCCGGGGCCCATTTCCGGTCCCAAGAACTTGGACGGAAATTTAGCACCGCTTTGGACGGGATTTGTCGAGCGCAGAAAAAAAACAAAAACAGGAAAAACATGAGAAAAACTCTATAGAATGTGAGGAAATTCCAAGTTCTGTTGCGCAAGTATTAAGAACCATATGTAGTTTGAGAAAATTGTAGCGATCTCACTGTCCCACCCTCACCGTAGGCGATGGTCAGTAATCCCATTTGCCGAAATATGTCTTTTAAATTTTGGATTTTACACCAGTGAGATTGACAGGAATGTGTGCAAACCAGTTTTATGATTTTTGGTGACTGGGATCAAAATCATAATTGTTTTATGATGTTTCCATCCATTAGTTTTATGGTTTTATGTTTCAAGATGTTCGGTAAAGAACCAGTGACACGAACGGGGACTTTCAAAATGGCGGCCACTGCGCCAATGCTGATGGAATCGTAGGATTTGTTGGACATCCTCTTTCAAAGGCATTTCCATGGGAACAGCAATGGACTCATCTATGTTTAATGGGAAAACAACATTGCCATGTTTGACTACTCTGTATGCAATGCATACATGTAAATTCATGTGTATATACTGTATTATATATACACATATTATACAGTTTACGTATATATATATATACACGTACTTGTGTGTAAATAAACAAGTACGTGTATATATATATATATATACAAATTCTATTCTATTCTATTCTATTCTGTTCTATTATAATATATATTATATTATGTTAAATTATTTTATTTTATTTTATATTATATTAATATCTATATATATAGATATACATATAATTATACCTAGATAGATTGATTGTCATAAATGGAAGAATATGCTGATCATATGCTATCCTGCCAAATTGTCATTCTTGTGCCAACCTAGCCAGCAAGATTTCCAGGTATCCCACCATGCCCAGACTCCCGCACCCTGCATGGTCAACCAAACTGCCGGATGTTTGCCATTGTCATTGTGTGTCATTTGATAGTTTTTTAAGTAAGTTCAAGATAAGCCATCCATTTTTCAATAGAAAAATTATAATATAACATTGGTAAATTGGTTGTCTCATATTAACCACTATTTATAAAGTTAATCATAAGTTTATAATATTTAACAACTATTTATAATATATACCATTGGTTGTCATAATATAATATAGGTTAATATAACCACTATAAGCTTCAACTCTTTTTGGTTCTCTTGATCCGAGGGTTTCACCCCAGATTTCCCCCATCGGGTTTTTCCCCTGCCCTGCCAGTTTTTAGGGTGACCTCACTTTCAGGAAAACTCGTTGATCTACATATAACCATGAACATTCCCAACTGTTTGACTATGTGTGGTATTTTTGACATGGTTGTTCCTTTTCCCGCTACGGAGCACATATCTAGAGGTAGAAACTCTTCGACGGCCGAAAGTTTTCGATACACCCCCCCAAATCCCAAAATTTTCAGGTAGAAAATATTCTAGGGGTAAAAATCACTATATTTATATAGGTATATCATCTTCTCTCCAAATCCCACAGGAGCATCAGTTGCTTTCATCCTTTCAACATCCGGGGATTGTCCAGACCTTTGGTGGCTCAGCAATGGGAGCTGGCGCCCGGATTTGCCGAGAAAATCATGGGAAGAACCATCATTGTTCATAGGTAAATCATCTAAACATAGGTTATTTTCCATAGCTATGTTAAATAACCCCACGGTAAACAAAAATAACATGGCTTGCTTTCTGGAGTTGACTGGATTTCCGATGGTTTGATGTAACATGATGTCTACATATATACATATATGTATATAAATATGATTAGATATGAACGTATTAGTTGCATGGGAGATTTTTGTTTAATCATTATTTGTTTTTTTTTAGACAGTGTTCAAAATGACGATGATGATGATGATGATGATTCAGCTTGAGCCCATGTTGAATTCTGAGGCCTCTTTGCCTCTGATGCTGGGACTATGGGGGATCACGGTGTGGATCAAAAAGAAGCTGGGGATGTACCGAGCATCTCTACTTGGGACTGCAATTCTATTTGTAGCTGGATGTATATAGCTGGATTGATTTCACCATACTATACCATATGAAATAGCCAAGTTGCATTAATGCTATATCCCCAGTGATGTACGGCTTATATCCCCGTTAGTACCCATTGGGTGCAAAGATGTTGGTTCTTTGTTGAACAAACTGTACACCCAATTCCGGTCCATAGCCATTGACATCCCTTTACCATCTAATTCTTTGACCCACAGCCACTCCACAGTTGCTTATTTTGAATCTGTAACGCTGCAAAAGATATATGATATCTGATATATGAATATATGAATATATATATGATATATGATATATATTTATACTTACATGCATACATACATACATACATACATACATAATGACTTACATTGATTTCCTGCATATAGAAGTGTCAATTTTTTGTGGTTCCGAAGCAACACGTATACCGCGTATACTGTGATCCATCAACAAGCCAACCTGCATTGATCCATGAACTTTGGACAACCGATGCTCCCATGAATTGTCCCTCAGTAAGTCGTTTCACAATCCCAGTACTTCGTAGTTCGATATATCCACCATAAGTCCTTGTTATCATCATACACCAACTTGCCTACCGCCCCGGGGCGGCATTTTAGCACCGTTTCGGTGGGTATCATGTCCTGGGGATGTCCGGTGGCTGGGTCATGAAACATGTCATTCCAGTCATTCCAGTTGGACCTCGGGACCTCGCAAGGATGTTTCTTTTGTACCCCAGATATTGAACATCATGTCGGTGATTTATAGTTTATGATGATTTACCTTTTAACAATGGTGATGTTCCAGTACGTGAATTACGTTAAATCACATAACCAAAGGATACAGTATGGTGCCCCCCAGTTATATTAGTTGGTTTATAAACCCCATGCATACTATAGTTATATCTACCATAGACTATAGAATTCAGCCACTTATTTTCGGCAACTGAACGCGGCAACCAACAGGGGCCCCATCCTGAGAAATTGGCAGCGTTCCCACCCGCCAAAAGTCAGGTACTTTATGTGTTGACATATTTTAATGATGCCGTTGAATGATGTTTAATGATGCCGTTGAATGATGTTTAGTGATGCCGTTTAATGATGTTTAATGATGTTTTTCATTATTTTCAATTGTGTTTAATGATGTTTAATGATGTTTAATGATGTTTCATGATGTTTCATGATGGTTAATGATGTTTAATGATGTTTAATGATGTTTAATGATGTTTTCATTATGTTCAATTGTGTTTAATGATGTTTAATGATGTTTAATGATGTTTTCATTAGTTTTAATGATGTGTTCATTATGTTCAATTGTGTTTAATGATGTTTAATGATGTTTAATGATGTTTTCATTAGTTTTAATGATGTGTTCATTATGATTGTTGATGTTTAATGTTGATTGTAATCTTCATATCCTTCAAGTTGTTCAAATTTGATTATGGACACTGAGCATAGGATGGATATAGCCAGCTGTCATAGCCTATAAAACGTCCATACAGTGCGGCAGAAGTTTCGATGAGTGTTGCGGCAAGATGTGCATTTGTCAAGCTGGATATGTGAAGAAGCACGAAGATATTCATGTGGTTCGGAAATGTTACTGCAAGTGGAATTGGAATTGTCCTTAAATGGGATACTACATGATACCCCCAAGTCATTAGACCATACTAATCCATTTTAGCATTGAAACCCATGGTTTTGCTTTTGGGGATCCCACATTTTTCCGAAACCGCTGATCCTTCAACGACGAGTCCAGTGGCGATCCCATTTTTGTCCCTGAGATGATGGTTATTGTATGGGTCATTTCAAAAATTGGTTATAAGACCCAATCTTTATAGGAAACACCTTGACAACACCTTGCGATGATGTTTTTTTTCTCCGGGTGTTCCATCAATTTACGGACAACGCCATATATGGTTTGGTGGTTACTGATAATTATTGTATGTAGATTATGTAGACCAACAAAAATATATTTCCAGAAAATATTCCCATGATATTCCGAGATATTTCATGTCATCATGTCCCAGGATCAGGCCGTGTGTATCGTCCTAGAGTTGTGCAGCCAGGGAAACGTCCCTTGGCCGGAACGCGGGGAAAGCTTCAAATCCATGGTGAACATTGAGTTATGTACGGAATAAATAGTTTCAACAATATGTATGCATATACATATATTAAATGTAATGCAATGCAATGCAATGCAATGTAATGCAATGTATTGCAATGTAAAGTAATGTAATATAAAGTAATGCATATATATATATACACATGTATATTGTATATACAACATAATGAGCAAAACTTGGATGTTACCAGCATGATTGTTCTCAGAACGTGATTGTATAGAGAAGGTTCGTTGAAGATGGCCGCCTTTGGTGTTTACTCTCAAGCTCTTTTTAGGGTTCATGCCATGGGATTTGGAGTGTGGGGCCTATTGATTTGTGGCGCATTGATAGGTCAACTGTCGGTGGTGATTCCTGTGACTATTTTTGGGACTGGACCCTCCATTAGCCCTGCCTCCTTAGAATCATCAGTTGCGAGGGCTGTCTCTGAAACCCTTAAGTTTTGCGCCGAGCTTGATCTCACTTCGTCCACTTTGCCTCCGAGTGCCTCCGTCATTGAAGGGGCCTTTCAGCTGAATTGGATTGCGGTGATTGGCTTAGCGTGTTTAGGGGTGAGCGTATTGATTTGTGGAGTTTGCACTGTGGGCTGGTATCTTTTGGCAATTCGGGCAAGGCATTTGAGTGTTGCTGCAGTAGAGGGTGACTCTCCTAAGTCACCTCAACTGGCTTTGCAGACCTTAGCCAGAAATCAATTGGCAGAACTGCGGGTCCGACGTCATGCTGGTCAATCGAATCGCTTTGCTTGAATACGATGTTCCTGGTCCCACAGTGATTCATGAACGCATGGTGATAGAGCATGTCATTAATGATGAGTATGTGGTATGTACCCCAGACAGAGACATTTTTGTGGAGCAGTTGTCCGTGGAAAACCAAGATCTCAAGTCATTCAGGTTGAGGCCATCAGCAAACCAGCTTCCTCCCGGGGTGAACCCGGCCCAACTCTACAGCCTCCCTGCCTGGAATCCTGGAGAAGTGGCGGCAATCAAAGATGAGGGTCGTCGTTTAGCAGTGCAGGAAAGAGGACTCAGGGCGGCTCCTGGGGGTGCGGTTGCAGCACCGCCCGCAGGTGCTGCTGCCCCGTTGCCTGTTGCAGTGGCAGCAGACGCGGTGGCAGTTTGCCCAGGCGCTAGCAATCTCACTCCCGGGGTGGCAACATGGGTTGCTGCTGAGGCCATTGATGGAGTCAGGTATGGTCAAGTGATTGATGGGGTGCTTGCACAAGCGGTCATTGGAGCCAAAACAGTTCACACAATGGCCGATGGCAGATCCCTTTTTTGCATGTGTGTCACAGATGTCAGTGCAGATGATTTCAACAACCGAATTGCGGCGTGTGATGGCCGGATCAACCGACGGAAGCTGAATGCCTTGGGCACTCCCGAGGTACCTTTGTCGGATGCAGTTTCAGCTTCAAAGCAGTTTGACATGGGGTGGAAGATGACCGGGCCCAGGACGGCCCAATGGTGTCTGAATTACCTGGTTGTCGAGGGCTTGGGGCTGGAGGCTCATCATGAGCGTTTCCGACAACTGTGCCGCTTGGACTCAGCTGCATGGGGGGTTCAGGAGCATTTTCAGCTGTCAATGATGCTTCGTCAGTTGTTACAGGTTGATAGCTTCAATGGTTGCAATTCTCTGGGCATTGAGCTGATGTTCAGAAGGCTTCAGACAATTGAGTATGCGCATGCAGAAAAAGCCAGGGAAAATGAATCGCGTCTTTCTGGAGGCAAGTTGGCTTTGGAAGAGCAGTATGTCTTTGGGTCGGTAGTTCGCCACGCCGGCACACTGATGATTGCACCTTCCTTGCTTAGCTATGTCAAGGAGGAGACGGAGAAAGAAGTTCTACTGGCGAAGAATCTTAGGAAGGCCAAGGAGGAGAGGGAGCTGGCCGCCAAGAAAGGCGGTAAGAAGCAGTCGAAGAATGAAGAGGGCCCCTGATTGGGGGGCCGGTGTTGGAGAGAGGACCGACTCCTGCACCGATGCCTGAGGTCCATTGGCTTCAGAGTGATGATCGTTCAGTTCCGCGAGAAGTGTGCCCGCTCCCTGCCTTTGACCAGTTCACAGTGCCCTTAGATCTGGATGTCAGCCGCACAGTTTTCCGACGTTTGGAGAAGAGGCAGCATGTTGGTTCTATGGTCAATGATTGCATTAGGGGGCTCAATGCTTTGTACAGTGGAGGTAAGGTCGAATCTGCTTTGACACGGAGGCCGCCTTCTGCAGTTCAGCAAAAGATTTTTGAGCATGTTTTGAATTCTGTCAAGACACTGGGGCCACGACCTCGGGACCTCAGTGGCTCAGAAGCGCTACAGCAGCTTCGAGCTTTCGACGGGTATGGCGAAGACCAGATGCCATGCTCAGTTCGGCCATATTCACCCCAACTCCTGTCTTTGCCATCTTGTGGAAATCAAGCAGTTCCGTTGGAAAAGCTGATGGGAGAGGAGGGTTGCTCACTTGTGGACGAATTTATTCGTACCCGTCTTCTGCCCCAGAATGAGGCTCGCAGGAATGTGCGGGCGTCTGGCTTGAGAGAGGCCTATAGCGATCCACGGCTTCGAGAACCTGACACTTACAGTTCGTTTGTGCAGAGGTTGGTCGATGCTGATCTTGTCGAGATTGTGCGAGAAAGGTGGGTAGAAAAGATTGAGGTTTTCTTTGTGGCCAAGAAGGATGGCCGTCTCAGGATGGTGTGTGATTGTCGGCTGTCCAATTGCCACTTTGCCAAGCCTGACAGGGTGAGACTGTGCACGGCTGAAGCCTTGACGCGAGTGGAGCTGCCAGCGGGTTCTCAACTTCATATAGCCACTGCTGATCTCAAGGATGCTTTTTATCATTTCCAGTTGCCTTTAGAATTGCGGTCTTACTTTGGAATGAGGGGGCTGCATGCTGGAGAGCTAGGAGTGACTGAGCTTGATGGGATTGCAATCAGTGCAAGTGAGCTGGTATACCCGCGGCTCAAAGTGCTGCCAATGGGTTGGAGCCATGCACTTTTTTGGTGTCAAAGGCTGCACCAAAAAATAGTTGGTGCAGTCGGTGCAGGGCCTGATTCATGTTTGGAGGACAAGGTTGCTGTGCCTAACTCTGAGTGCATGCATCTTGAATATGTTGACAACTATGTGTGCCTCGGAACAGACCAAAAGCAAGTCGAGGCCTTGTCTGCAGCAGGGGTGCGTGCGCTCCGACAGAAGGGCTTGGTGGTGCATGAAATTGAGAGTGTGTCAACAGACCAGGAGCCTGTCAAAGTCTTGGGATGGCAGTTTAGCGGGACGAAGATCCAGCCCGTGCCACTGAGAGTTTGGCGAGTTCGTCTGGGCATAGAAGAAATCTTGAGGATTGGCAATGTTCCCGGGCGCCAACTGGAAAAGGTAGTAGGACATGCTGCATTTATTTGTTTGGGAAGGAGGGAGTCATTGTCAATTTTTGGGGAAACATATACCTTCATACAGCGTCACTATCACATGCGTCATCGGTTATGGTCTTCGGTTCGACGAGAGTTGCAGATTTTTTGTTGTTTGTTACCCTTGATCTGGCGTGATTTATCATCTGAGTGGAGCGAGCAAGTTACAGCAGTGGATGCATCAAATTGGGGTTTGGGGGCAACAACAGCAGATTTTTCAGCAGCAGAAGTCAAGCAGTTGGGTCAGTTTTCCGAGCGGTGGCGGTTTGAGTCAGAGACCTTTTCAAAACCAAGGGGCACAGCTTTTGGGGTAGGAGTCACTGAGACAACTGATGAGGCAGAAGCAGTGCAGTGGGCCTCAGCGAGTGGAGAGCCAGCAGCAACAGCTCAGGTGCCTTTGGATTTTGGGTTGGGGCGGAAGGATGAAAGCTTTTTCAAACCAGTCCCTTTTGAAGCAGTTGACCGGAGTTGGAAAGTTGTTGGGCGTTACAAGTGGAAGCGACAAGAGGGCATGCCTGTTTTGGAAGCAAGGGCCACTTTGTTTGCAATCAAACATGCTTTGCGTAACGTTGAGAATGTAGGCAAGCGGCATTTGGTTTTTTCAGACAGCATGTCAGCAATTTGTGCAATCGATAAGGGTCGAGGTAAAACACGTGGGCTTAGAAGGGTTACTCAGCAAATTGGTTCTCTTTTGTTGGCTACTGGTTCTATGTTGGGATTAAGATGGTTGGCATCAGAAATGAATCCTGCAGACGGTCCCTCAAGAGGTTCACTGTTTCCCTCGCACCCCCAACTTTTTTGGATGGTGCTGCACAGACTGATTCAGTTGCCTGGCAATCAGCAAGTCAGGGCGAAACCAAAGGCGAAACCAAAGGTGCAAAAAACAAAGAAACAGAAGTCTTTAGTGGGTGCGTCTCCTCAGAAACTTCAGAAAAGACAGCAGCAGATTCAGTCGGTAGGGAACCTGGCCAATGCCTCAGTGGGCCCATCGGCCCTTGCCCGGTATCGGTCAATGTGGGAGAGACTGAAGTCCTCAACTGGTCAAACACTGGGTTCACGAACGTCAGCAAGTCGGATGGACCAAGCCTTGAACAGTTGTCTGCACGAGATGTTCTTGGAGGGCGAGAGTTTGAGTGCTGCCCAATACATGGTTGCGGCCAGCCTTTTCTTTTGCCCCCATTTGAGATCTCCGCAGCAGATGCTGCTGCCCATGACCAAGCAATGTCTGCAGGGATGGAGGAAACTGGACCCACCAATGTCAAGGTTGCCGTTGCCACACGAAGTGGTGTGAATGATGGCGGAGTACTCCATCAAGAAAAACAAGGTGGAGGAGGGCCTGATGATGCACCTGGCCATGGAAGCTTACCTGCGGCCCGGCGAACTCAACAAGATTCGAGTGGGCGATGTGATCCCACCGGTGCATGGCAGCCGAAAACCTCAATGGTCCTTGGTTCTGCACCCCTTGGAAGAGGGACAAATGTCGAAGGCCCAGGAGTTCGACGAGACAGTGCTCTTCGACCTCGACGAACAACCAGCTATCCTGGAGTGCATTTATCGGGTGGCCAGATGCTCAATACGATCCAAGAACGAGAAGCTTTTCAGTGCCCACTTCAGCGATGTGATGAAGATGATGGAGGAAGCCAGCAATCACCACCACATGGACAACTTGGGGGCACCTCACGCCTACAGGTTGCGCCATGCCGGCGCCTCCCGGGACTTCCTCTTGAAGTCTCGAAGCATGAGCGACATTCAGCAGAGGGGGCGTTGGAAGGCTGCGTCTTCGACAAGACGATATCAGAAAGGAGGGCGATTGCAGCAGATGCTGCATCAGTTGCCAGCAAGCGCAAGAAGCGCAGCAATGGCGGCCAGCCGAAATCGGGTTGCCTTGCTCCGCAGCCTGCGTTGAGCCGTCAACCGACCACTGGGCCAGTGTTCATTGAGATTTTCTCTGGTTGTGGAAACCTGGCAAAAAGTGTGAGTCGGTATACCACTTGGAACGTTCTATTGTGGGATATCACACTTGGCAATGACTATGACTTGCGATCACGTGGCAAACGTCGCATGATTGGTGAGTGGATTCGATGCGGCTGGGTGGTGGGTTTCCACCTTGGGACTCCATGTGAAAGTTTCACGCGTGCAAGGGATGTCCCCCCGGGACCTCCTCCTCTGCGAAGTGATGCATGTCCACTTGGTCTTAGTGGCTTAAGGCCTGCTGATCAGGTGAAGGTTATCACCGGGAATTTGTGGATGCGTTTTTCAGCTTGGTTGCTTCGCTTGGCAATTCAGTTTCATCTTTTTGCTACCATGGAAAACCCTCAGCGTTCAAGGATTTGGTTGTGCCCACCAATGTTGGCTCTGATGCGGAAACCCTGTGTTCGAATGTATGTTACCCACTACTGCTACTGGGGAAAACCTTTCAAAAAGGCTACAAGTTTTCTAGCAGTCAATTTGGTGCTTAGCCGACTTGAAAACGCAGTTTGTCATGCAAGCAAGCGTGGGCTTTGTCAATTTTCACAATGCCCTCATTTACAGTTGTGTGGCAAAGATGAGTCAGGACAATGGCGAACTAGAATGGCTCAGCCATATCCAGTCAAAATGTGCAATGCAATAGCAAAATGTTTCCATGATGCTGAAGTTGAACGTATCGCATCAAGGTTTCAATCCAAACTGGCATGAACCGGCTAGAACCAGAAGGCTCTGCAATTATGGGCCATCTTCTGTTTTGCAACTGGTTTCTTTTCTGACTGGGATCGCAAATATGGGTTGGCAGTGGATGTGTGGCCTTTGATGTCTTTATGCTTTGATGGTTCCATGCGTCCACTTGACAATCCAATGCAGTTGTCGAGTCACAGTCTGGCCTTGTTGAAAAAAGATCCGAAGCGG
>Ga0126342_10005935_pt1 | contig 21496 bp, 16 predicted proteins | sample Cyp1metagenome_FD_92528 | JGI IMG/M metagenome (GOLD analysis project Ga0126342, IMG submission 92528) | Coral microbial communities from Lord Howe Island, Old Settlement Bay, Australia - Cyphastrea 1 metagenome | ecosystem: Host-associated > Invertebrates > Cnidaria > Coral ... | reverse complement strand
GTATGTAATGTATGTAATGTATGTATGTATGTATGTATGTATGTATGTATGTATGTAATGTATGTAATGTATGTAATGTATGTAATGTATGTAATGTATGTATGTATGTATGTAATGTATGTAATGTATGTATGTATGTAATGTATGTATGTATGTATGTATGTATTTATGTGCACGCATGATATGCTTCGTGGTCATGTGAAATGCATAAATTGACGTTCCATCAATAGATATTATATATAATGTCAACCCCGGATTAATAAACCATGGTTTATTACTTAGGGGGGTACTCCCCTAACAATCATATTCTGATACTTAAATGCTATCCCCCCAATGAAACAACCTAGGGGTTATTAATCCAGGGTTGACATTAGGTGGTTTTTGAGCAATGGATTGTTTCAACTTTGAATGTTTTGGGCACAAATCCCCACTCAAAGGTTACCAAAATAAAAACAACATCAGGAATACATGACTGATGAATATCTAACTAACCCTTGTTTCTGTTGATTAGATCAGGGCGATCCCTACTTCCCACATTTGCTGGTTTCCAAAGTTTATTATGTGTGTACTTCCCACATGCGTTGCGCCGTCGCAACGGCGACAACGGCGAAGTCGTGGTCACCAGGTCCCAAGAAGAGCGCCGACACCTTCGAAACGGAAGAGTGCGAGCCACCAGTCTATAGCTGGGCACGTGTCAGGGACACCCAGGGGACCGCCAAGATGGGTGAGATCCAGCGGGCTAGTCACTAATCAGTTCTGGGCATCTTGGGTCATAATTTTTAGTTGGAATAATCCCGTCCAAAAAATATTAAACACCCCCCATTGTAACATTGTATGGTCCAATTATGTGGAAATTCCCTAACTCCATGGTTTCCAAGGGAGTGTTTCTTAAAGGCAAAGATGTGCACTTAAATTGGTGCGATGTCTTGGAACTTGGGTTCGTTTTTTTTAGTTTTTCCAGAAAAAAAAACTAATGGACTAATGGAAACATTGCCAAAAGTTGCCGTCGTAATTCCCAAACATTACGGCGTAATTTCCCGGAACCATGACAGAATTCATCTCCCACTATTTTTGCTGCTCATGGACTTGCAGAGTCCATGGAGAAAACGAGTTTTGTACTGTTCAGGGTATTGGGACCACCTCTTTTTCAGTCAAGCGTATGCATAGTGAGCCATAGTTCCACAGCCCTCACAACCATTGACCTTTGGCAACGTCATTTTTGGATGTCCTGCGTCAAAATTTCCGGGCCACGTCAAAAAACATGCCGTTTGGGAATCAGGTAATTTTTGTATGCAACACCTATCTAGGTATTAGGGGGATGGGAATGGGAACATCACATGCAAATTATATGTTGCAACTCCCGTTCCTAATTGGCTATATAAATGCGTGCCTCTGAGATTACATACCCACCTTGGAAGCGTGGTTCAATCTTGGGTCGTATTGGGTCTATGGTTTTTGGGGCCCTGTCATAGGGGTTTATTGCTGAGGAGAAGGCAGCCCTCAATTTCACAAGCCTAGGGTAGTTTAGGAGATTTCAACGGCTAACAGAATGATGTTTGCGTGAATGATGGTTAGTAAAGGGGTAGTATCAGTATCCCAAACGGGATTCAAATCTCAATTACAATGATGGGTCCTGCACCCAAAGAAAACCATTAATCATTAATCTATTTCCCCATGTAGCTGGGGTATGCTGGGGTTGCTTCCACACCATGTCTCAAGTGGATGGCCTCATGGGATATGATGGCTGTGATGGTTTGGATTTTATCTCTGATAAGCATGAGATGGTATGAAGCTATTCAATGCTATTCAGTGGTTGAAAATTGTCATCTATGTGTGACGAACTTCTCATGAATTTCCAGAAGCTTTCAGATCACCCCAATGCCTTGATGCTAATGGTTGATGCCTTCAATTGTCCACTTTCATGGGCTACTTGTGCAGGAGAGCCAGCAGGGTCCACGGATCAAGCTCAAATGGGCATGCCATGTCTTTTTCAAAGGGCTGTGCCCCAAAATGGCAAGGTTTTTCATGCGGACAACATGGTAGACTATGGTAGGCTATCATTTTCTCAGGCATATCCAAGTTAAGCTCGCGCCAGGGCGGCATGTTTGTGTACAAAGGCACCAAGGATCGAGTCCGAAGGGGTCCTGTTTGGGTCTCCAATTTCTGAGACAGATGATGCAGGGCTGAGCCACATATTGGAATGAATTTGGATGATTCAATCAGTGATGTTCCCATGCTGATTGTTGACTCAAATTCTATTGGGTTGAGGAAGTTGGCTGGCATTATTGGATCATGTAGCAGCTTGAATAGCTCAAATTATAGTGCTGAGCGGTCAGAAAGTGGAAACATGTGGAAAACTACAGGGAGGACTGCCAAAGTTGAAACAAATTCCTGCTAAACTCGCGCAAAAGGGGATTGGATATGATTGGATCATTTTGACCAGAGCAACCCCCAACCACCCGTGGAACATGGACCATGGGCAGATGATTCGTCTATTAGATATGGCGATTTCGGATTGCTAGGTTGGATTCAACTCCGGTCAGTCAGCCTGTGTTTGGTAGCTGAAGTTGTTTCAGCATGGGCTTACCAGCTAAAGGATAACCTTTCTGAAAGCTATCTAAGATTGACCATGCGTATGTATCTGCGTGATATATATATATATATACACATGTGTGCACGCACAGTGAATTATGCATATAAATAATTGGATTAAAAAAGTAAATCATTGAATAAATGTGTATATATATATACATATACCTATATATATATATACAATGTAGTTCAATCGCTAGAACATAGCTGCCTCACTGCCAACCAGGAAAGCTTAAACAATGAAGTCCTCACCATTGACGCCTGAAATCCCAGTGTTTTGGGCGAGTTCCAGAAGCCTCGAGGGCCCTCGCGAACCTGATTGCTACATTTGTGTTTTCACCTGATATTTCTACGCATTTCTACGCTATTTCTATCAGTAAATATCTTGGATTATCTTGGCACAGTCTGCTTTCAAGCTTTTGTTTCATGCTTCAGATTGCCCCAAGTCGTGGGTTTGCCTAAGGTATAGGTTATAGGTTGCAGTTGTTTTTTAATACCTGAACAAGCTCCATCGGATCTCTTTGGGTGAATCGAAGGCATTTTTTTCTGGAGGGAATAGCGTTGGTCCAATCCAAAGAGGAGGGGTTCATATCCCATGTTGGTTCACATTACGGTCAAGAGTCCCACATTATTATCGATGAGGGGTGTCTTGCTCATTGCAGCGGTTGCCTAAGCACATCCCGCAAAACTGGCATGAAACACGTCAAAGAGAATGGTGCGGACATTTGAAGATAGAATATTAGACAAAATCATACTTTGATATGATTGATATGGGTCTGACGGATCCACGTAAAAAAAACAAGTTCCAGGACAATCATCTATGTAAATACCCGTCCTCAGAGAAAAAGGTTCGTGGACACATCAAGTTGAAAAAATGATAAAGCCCATAGAATTTCTAAAGAAATACAGTTTCACAGATGTTAAAACAAACAAACCATGTATAGAACCATGCCTGATAACAAAGGATTTGGTTTCCTGCATTATAAAGTACCATGCCTTTTGGTTTCCGTGGTATGAATTCGGCTAGACTGTTTTGTCAGGTCTTGAAGGAGGGTGAGGGCGGCTTTCAGCCCCAAGGGAAGGCCCGCAGCGGAAAACATGGTGGTAAATCCTCTTGTAATTTGACATATCAATGGATTGGTTTAAGGGAACATCTTAACCGGAAACCATAGATTTTCCCATTAAATATGGGGCTTTCCTATACATTTTCCCTTAAACCAATCCATTGAACATAGCTATGGAAAATAGCGGCCGAACTTTTTAGATTAGGTGTCATACTATAATTTATCCAGAATGATGGAACGTTGTACGGCTTGCCCACAACGGTTTGTATTTATTTATTTATTTATATACATATATGTGTGTATATATATACATTTATATACACATATACATATATTATATATAATGTTCACATATGATTAGTACACCCCCAAACATTAAGAGCATCAAAATAAAGTTTAGGCCAAACATTGCCCAGGGGTCCCTGGAAAGGAAAACAGACCTATGTGGCGCCGAACAAATTGCCTAATTAATTGAAAACGCATACATTTTAGTATTCCCAAATGAATTGCCTAATTGAAAACGAATACATAAGTGAACTTTCTTTCCATTTTTAGTATTCCCAAATGAATTGCCCAATTGAAAACGAATGGTTCAAATAGGAAAGGAATTGAGAAACGAATCCGACAAAAAATTGGACCCCTGAAATCCAAATACTTTATTTAGGGGTGTGCAAACATTCAATTATTATTTTGATGTTAGTGGCTCCAGGGCTACCTGAAAAAACAAAAAAAAACAAACGGAACAAAAAAAAACTACAGAGAAAAAACATATCAAAAATCGATTGGCGGACTTTATTACGGGGGGGTGAGTTATTAATCTTTTCTGGGAGTTGGCGTACTTTAATTGCGGGGGGTGTATTAATCGCATGTGGACATTATATATATGTATATATATATACTGTATGTGTGTGTGTGCGTGCTTGTGTGTGTATTTGGTCGTAACTGGTTGTAACTGGATGAGTGGCCCATCTAGAGAAGCTGATGCTTTGATTTGGAAATGGGTCATTTCCCGGACGTTTTTCATTGGACGATCATGTGCCCAACTAGTGGTGGCGTTTTATGACTTGTTCCAGCTACTGCACCAGACGTACCCTCCAGTAGACGAACATATTCGTAGCTATGCAACTATAGCCCATTTAGTTTGATGATTTCCTTGTTCGTACTGGCGGTCGTTTCCAGTTCACCAGCAGTTCAAATTACCAGAGGTCATCACATGAAATTCCATTTTTTTATCCCACGATTCCCCCTCTGTGATCCAATAAATCCTTTGGATTATAACCAGCGACCTCACTGTAATTAATGATTCTTAGTACAGCGGCGTATCATGAATTATCCGAATGTGGCAGTTTTTTCATGCTAGTGAATTACTAGTGACTATGCCCAGATATTGCATTGTCCTATTACAGAACAAGTGAAGCAATGTCAACCAAAAGATCCCATGATCCTCCCATTATTTTTCATTGTTCCATATAAATCCCATAGCAGCCCCTGGTTTTTCCATGTAAATCCCACAGCACCACCGTCACCAGGCTCTGGTAGGGCTTAGAGGTGCCATGGATTATCCCATCGCAGTGGGCGTGGCACGGAGGCCTAGCTACCTAGCTTCATAATGAACAATTGTGCTATATATGATATATATATATAATGTTTTATATATAATGTTTTATAGTTACATACATATATATATATACACATATATACATATGTGTGTGTATGTATATGTGTACGTACACGTATATGTATATGTCTATGTGTAGATTTCACCATTTTTAGTGGGTAAAATAGTTTAAACATGTAAAACAAACTTTAAAAATAGGGATTTAATGGGAGATTAATGGGATACCCTTTGCTATGTTGATGGTGATGTCACCATTTTTTCATTGGAAAACCTGGTACATCATTATTATATATTATTATGATAATTCATCTATAAAGCAGCCATTTTCCATGGCTTTCTTGAATAACCAGAGAGTAACTCTGGTTGTTGGTGTTGATGATATTGGCATTATTGGCCCATCACCATGATCACCATGTAGATATTAACCTGGAAACGGATAAGCATGGAGTAATTCCCGCTTTGAATTGGCAGAATATAGTCTATGCATAGCTGCATATGGGATTTTACAGTGTGATGCTGGATCACCACGTTGCATTCCCAAGGTCAAGACCCTCACGACCAAGACGTTAGAGTACGTGTGGGGGAGCCTGTCGCAGCTGCTACTTATGGCCAGTGAAGGACTGGTCACTGAAGGTTAGACAATCCCTGCTTTATGTTGCTTTGCAGATGTAGAGAGGGCCCATTCCTGGGGTTGCCTCTGCAGGGTTTAGTCCTGTAGAGCGTGCGGATTGACTCGCACCTACTACATATATTCTTTACCAGTAATCTAATTCTAAGGCGGCAATCAGGCACTTCTTAATTCTGAAATGTGGATCTATGGATTCCCAAGTTTTGTTGCAGTGGACAGATTCATTTGTTATTATAGGTCCAGGGACACCGAAGATAATGCCAACTACAAACATTCCTTCTCACATGTTTTTCTTCAAAAAAGAAAGGATGTTCATGCGCTCCAGAAGTCTTTTGAACCCTAGTGTCCCATCGTCATTTGTTGAAAAACCTGGGAAAACAGGTCACTTTCGTCTGTATCACCAAATCGATCCACATGTTTGAAGTCCATCTGAAATGCTAAACCTGCTTGGCCTCAGCCCTCGCTGTACCCGATGGCCATGGAGAATATGTGTATGTCATAGGTATATATATATATATATTATTATTATGTATTTGACAATTGTATATTTATGCATTCTATAGTGTTTCTATATTCGCTAAGCCCCCAAGCTGTCCAGTTCTGCGTCTTAGGCAGGGCCGCGCCGGAGGGTCCATCTCCATGGCCATGCGATCCATTGCATTGAAGGCGACGGGTAGCCGCTAAGGTGGATGGAGTCTCCAACGTGGCGAGCGGGAAAAAATGTCCGAACTAAATGGAGGCTTAAATTGTTTAAACGGGACACAATCATCTATATTAGTTGATTTAGAAACTTCATGAATACTATAGTGTGCTAAAACTTACAATTGCCATAAACGTCCGCAACTAGAAAAGCTGTGGTGATTGGAGTTTACGGACCAACTTAGCTATCGTTTGGGGGCCCCACGTTGTAGACATTTCCAACTCACCACTATATATTCTAGTATAGTTAGTTTAGTAGGCTGTGTTCCTTATCTATTTTTTTTGGGTGGTATAAGAAGGGGATTTCACATGTTTATGTTGGTGAACCCCCTTGGGAAAGACAGACACACAATGGTGAATCCCCTTAAAAGGACAAACTGGTGTACTGGGCGGTGTTTGCTGGGGCTCAGTTCTCAGTAATCCTAGTGTCCAATCTTCAATCATCTCCCCACCCTATCTATATAGATTGAGAGATTTCTCCAACCAGCATGGCTTTGTACCAGGATGCGATTGGAGTTTATCGGAAATTGATGGAAATTGGACATATCATATTGCCACAATCATAATCAGTGTCATGGAAATGTGGGTCCCATGACTGGGGGTCTCTAGACATTCCACCAAGTTCACCACAGTGCTGCTTTGAGCCAACCAGCGTAGTAACCAGCGTCAGGAGTTCCATGGATTTCCTATCAATTGTGTAGCTTTTCAGGAAGAAACATGGCAGTGGGAAACCATCATGTTCAACTGGTTGATCATCTTCCAGATGAGGAACAGCACTCGAGATGTTTGGTCGATCCTGATAGGTGCTCCTGTCATTATTCCTTCCGCGGCTGTGATTCCTAATGTCCTAAAGGGCCCCATGCATTTCATGGTGCTAAACACTTGTGAATTTTTGTGTTCTCGTGCGGTTCTAATACCCTTTATACAAAAACATGCCTACCGCTAAATTTCACCACTATTCCAATCCTCTCCCCCTATACTAAACCGTCCCCACCCCCGTTATAATAAACACCTGGAGGAGTTTTTAGTATCAGGTGGAATCAGGTGGTATGAAAATTAGGCTGCGAAGCTTCCTCTTAATACTAAATTTAAAACCTTGAAAAAGCAAAAAACGATGACTTTCTATCTTAAATTCGATTAAATGCCTTTCTAAAATTTAAATCAAACTATTGCAAAAAAGGATTTCGAAGGTTCCCCCAACATTAAAATTAAAACCTTGCTTTTAAAAATCCAAATCATCTAGTTAAGATTTTGCCGAAAATTGAATTTCGAAGGTTGCCTTCATATTAAGTTAAACAAGCTTAAGTAATCTTAAGAAAAAAAAACTAACATTTTCGATTGCAAAGGACGGACCTTAACAAAAAACGCTCCAGAGGTTGACTAGTTTTCGTTATTGGGGGGTGCACCCCTCAAATGGGACCTTCCTGTTTAAATTCTAATTTAAAAGGGATTAAACATCTAATTGGCATTAATTGGCCAACTTCAAAATAGGGCTACGTTTAGTGGGGGACGAGATGCCAACCGCCCCTGCCAGCCTGGGCAAAACGATGAGGACACCGGAGGGGTTGGTCTCCAAGAACATGCTCGGTTGGTCTCCAATTGACCAATGTTATTTCATCCATGCGTTGATATGTGTGTAAAACCACCAAACAGGTTAACGTCCACTTGATGCTTGTGAGTCTTCAACATACGTATCTAAGGCTTAAGAGCATTGATATGTATATATATATATATATAAATAAATTGCAATGGCCTTTCTCCATCGTTCTCCTGATTTTGGACCCATACAGCTACAACTTATTTATAGATCATTTTTTCCACTACCTGGTGGATTTGAGGATCATTCCCATACTGTCTACCACGACCAGGGATAGACTCATAGATAATGGTACCCTCCAAGAATCTGCAAACATGGCGTGCTGGACACCCTCCCAATTTGTTCAACGATTTTCCCAGCTAGAAACCTCCATACACAGATGATTCCCATGTTTTCCATTGTTTTCCCATACGTTTGATGGATTTCCCAGGCGTGTTGGTTGAGCCTGGGCTCTCTCGGCCCCTCAGGGACCAGCCTCCAGGACTCATCCATCCCCAGACCTTTGCAAGACCTGAACTCGTTCGGATCCCCGGCCCAGCACCATGCGGCGTTTAAACATATGAGATTGATGAAGATGTTCAAATCAGATCATATGTTAATTAATATGTCATGTATGTACTGTACTTGTTTGATCTTATTTGTAAGTATATGCAATATATATATATATATACATATACATGTATTTGCTATTCTCATATTTTTGGGCTTGTGATTTCAAATCAACTTGATGAATGCTGGCTGATCTACAGCCCTGGTTTCACCTGCGGCAGGCTGACCATGTACTACTTGCAAGCCAATCAGCAGCACCTGGTGGTGATTGCCGCTCCAAAGCATCTCAGAAAGGGTGATGTGCTATGACCATGACAGGTTCGAGCCATGAAACAAGGGGTTTAAATAAACAGTATCCATGGGCAAAGATTCAATTTGGGGAAACGTGTTGGCATTGATCGGCCCATTTCTCCACAATCACATGCTCAGGCCAATAGTGCAGATGGGTTGCCAGTTGCGGATCCGGACTATGGATCCTCCAATCCGTCTACTGAGCGGCAGACAGTGTCGATATGTGTCGATGGTGGCCGTGGTAGGAATAAGATAGATAGGATTGACAAAAACGGTGGGTTGATAAACGCGGGTTTATCCCAACATGTTTCGCTATGATGATAATCAGATGGTGTTGAATGATGTTGAATGAGGATTCGAATCTAGAGGTTCAGTTTTTTGGCCTTATTGGAACCTACTTTCAATGATGTTCATGGGCCATGTTCCAATCTTTTCCATGGCTTTGTAAACTGATCAGAAGGTGTTGAACTTTGACAAACCCCTCAGGTTCGTCCGCGTGAAATACGACGGCACCGTGGAGCAGTCTCCCGTGATCATGGCCTCATTGACGCCAATTTGGAGCACCTGGGTGTGCTATGCCGCGGTGGGTTGGAGAAAGGGACTATAGATATATCCCCTATAAACCCTAGTTACTAATCCCTAGTTATTGTAGTTACAAAGCAACTCAGCTACCTTCGGAGCCCCACATTGTAGAATATTGATGGATATTGTAGGAATCCAGTCATCTCCTTTCCGGATGATATTTTAAGGCCGATACCATGTGTTTAGGATGTGATTGGTACCCCCAATCATACTGTCAGGGATTGGATCCCTATAGGTAGGGGCATACCTGGCTGGTCAAGGCGGTCAAGGGGTCATTTTTTAGACATACATCGGGATACATCAGAACAATATCTTACAATATCCCATAATTTACTATGACTCTGGGTTCTAATTATCAGCAGGACACCCCAAAAAACAACCACTGGAATTTTACCCCAGAACTTGGGAAAATGATCTGATCATAAACCACCCGGTTTTTGGGGATGCCTCGGGTCTGAATGTTGCTTAACAGGTCAAGCTTGTAGTGAATTAGCTTTGAGTTTTGGGGGGATCCTTCATTCATTGGTCGCGCATGGGTTCCCAACATTTGTATACATTTGTGATGTTTGGTTATTAGTGGTTGGGACGGTTTTCAGAGGTGATGGATGGTATAAAATCTAGGTATAAAATCTATTTATCTACCTTTCTGTCCTTTTCTATTTGCCCCATCTATCTGACTACCTATCTATCTACCTTGATGTCCTGTCTGCTTGCCCGATCCGTCTATTTATATACGCACCTCTTTGTTTGTCTACCTATCCAAACAACATCAAATAACTATCCGTTCTAATTATCCATCTATATCCATCTACTAATATTATCATCAATTTATATCTATTTATCATGTTTTACTATATTTATTCATTTGCTGTACCTAGATGATAACAGATGATAATAGATGGATCTAAATATTCATTTATAAATGATAGATTAAATAGATAATTCGATAATAGATGCTAAACCCTAGTATTTATTCAATTTTTGCTGTTTCTAAACGGCCCGCTGCTGCCGAGATCATATGTTCTACCTCCCCGTTCGCTTCACAGACCCGGTGATCTACAAAGATCAGGACGGCCAGGGTCACCTTTACCAGTTAACAAAAAGCCCATATAGAAATGCAATGCAAGGTATAATCATAGTATAATCCAATAGAAATAACCAGTTATAACTAATAGCCATGGCCATAAGTGTATTGAATCATTATTGTAAATGATTCGAGCTTCAACATCACTGAAGATTTGCTGTTGGGGGGTTTTTGCCATCCGTGTTCCACTTTCACAACATGCCTTGGTAAATTCTGGACCGTCCAGGCGTACAAGAAGAACATTTTCCCAGAAGAGATGAGATCCAAAGGTTTCCTGGAGCCTTGGTCCTGCGGGTTGTCACCCGGGGGTGATAGATGGTGATAGCCGGTAAACTAAGTCAGCTTTGGATCACCATTTTCACTAGGTGAATCAACTATAAATGGCCATGTTCAATATGTGAAATTACCCAAATTACGTTCAGATGTTCAGATAGCAAGGTGAATGAGTGACTATGTCTACCAAACTGTTCATTTCCTTCTGGCTGTTCATAATTACATATATTTACTCTTTTTGTAGGCTTGTAGGCACCAAAAAAAATCCCATTGAAACTAGTGGTATATATATATATACATACATGACACACACACACACGCACACACACACACACGCACACACACACACGCACGCACACACACATGTATATATAATATAATACATATATATATATATATATATATGTGTGTGTATGCATATATGTGTACATATATATATATACACATATGATTATGTATGTATATATATATGTGACTATTCTCTCCTTTTTTTGGGCGGGGATTGCTACAGTTTTTTGCTGTTTTCGGCGTCAGCTGGCCCGGTTCAGTTTTCCTGGCAGGAGCTCGAGATTTGGCATTGGGATGGAGTGCCTTGACATTTTCGTGGACAATCTTGGAGGAATATCACTTCACTAATGTGGGTAAAACATGGTAAAACAATAATAAACCACCCATCTGGGATAGCTCATTAATAACCTTTATTAACCACTATATAGATATGAGTATAATATAGATATTAACCATTCTTAGCCATTAATCATTTATTATATATAATTATATTGTATTATTGTTTAATAATGTGGGAAAAACAATGTCATAAACCACCCATTTGGGAATGGTTTATACCACCCATAAATTGGTGAGTTGGGGGATGGTTTATGACATTGTTTTACCCACATTATAAGAATAGATGATCACTGATCACTCTAAAATGTTGGGGAATATTACAAGTTTATGATAGATTTATATATAGATTTAGTCATAGTTTTTGTTTATCACTCGGGAAGTAGCCCCTAGAGTATCAACCAGGGGTTTGTGGTTTTGGAGTTGACGTTATAAGCGTTTGCAGTCTTGGCAGCCTTTGCATTTTATTGCCATGATGGGGCGTTCAGGTAAATACAACTTTCCACGGAGAAAGAAAAAGCGACCTCTCTGCCATTGCCATTAGTTTGATTTCCCATGTTAAACATGCTTTCTCGTTGGCGGTTTCAATTGTTGCATTGTTTCACCTTCACCAACAGGATGATGACGCCACTTTACTTTCTATGAATTATCCCCATGTTCGCTAGCTTAACCCTCCTAAAATCATCCTTAGGAGGTTATAGTCATCCCCAATTAAAACAGACAGAAAAGTATTATCAGGTTCTACGGCACTTTTTTTTGTTCGGAGGTTACTACAAACTACAATCTCATGGGGTTTAAACATAATTTACAGACCTCTTTTTGTGTGTTTTGTTTGAGGCTAATGTGATAAATCTATTTCATAAACTTAAACCATCCCAAAATCACAATTTTTATGGATGCTAGTAGGTTTATTGTTTGTTTTCCCACCCTAGATTTGTGAATTTTCCACTCTAAACCTTGCATTTTGGGGTACCTACATATTATCAGGAAAGCCCATTCATATAATCCCAAATCGGAGGCTTTCAGAGCCGCGCGTCCCCAGGTGCCCACAGAGTTTCTGGGCTCCTTCAGACTGGACCTCGTGAAGGTGAGATATACAGCACTGACCCAATCAAGGGGATCTTGGAGAGTACTGACACGGGGTTTCATGGAAAATTCATAGGGTTTACCGTAATACCCAACTAGAATGGATATTATATAACAGTCTATTGCATATGGCATAATTTGATATAACCAGTGTCTCTGAGAGTGTCTCTGAACATGAGGGATTCCCTAGAATGGCATGGAACTAAAGTTATGCAGCATTTGTTGTTGGGGGGGAGCTGGCCGGACATGGCGGCATGGCATGGCATGGCCATTGCCAATTTGTGTAAAAAATCCACCCATTGTTGATCATTTCCTGGGAAAAGCCATCGATTTTCATAGTTATGTTAGTTTACTTGGGTAAACATGAAAGTCAGCCCCACTTCCTCCAGTCACCATCCACGGCTTCATGATCGGCCTTTAGTTGTGAATAATACATGTTACATAATGTGATTTTAAGTAGCATTTTGATAATTATAGGCTATAGGCTGTAACTATAGCAGTGCGGATGGGTTTGTAATAGATCTGTCTATGCCTACAGACATGGATTTGTGGACCAACTTCTGGTGCATCACATTGAAGGAACCCAACTACTCAGGAGTTTGATGGCCCATGACTGATGGCCTTTCTGGTCAGTTTTGGACATTCCCCCATCAGCCACGACTGTGCAGACTCGCTATGGTCAACCCGTGGAGCGAGCCATTTGTGGCAACGCAACGAAGACCAAGCATCCTGGCAGTTGGGGGTCCGTCTGGCTGTCCCCAACCCATTTTTCTGGCTCTGGTGGTGTCTGTATGTTGGCAACAAAAATGGGATGCCAAAATGGTATGCCCTGCCAGATGCCCTGTTGTACCCCAGGAAAGTGGCCAACTCCAATGAGGACGATGCAGATCTAGACAAGGAAGACACAGGGGATGTGCCTTGGAGAAGTTCGAATCGCCCATGCAGGCGAGGTTGTTTTGATAGTTTTTTTTTGATGATGGGAATTTGAATTTTACCGCTGTGACCAAAACTCAGAGTGGTTGACAACTTGGCACCTATTGGTAACCATCTCCAATCTTTGAAAAAGACATGTTTTTTCGATTGGGCTTACTAATGATTATCCACAAAATGGCTCGCATTCCCATGCTGCTAGGGCCCCAAAAAAACCTGGCATCCCTGATGTCCGGTGATGGGCACCGAGGACACCATTGGCATTGACCCTGCCCTGTCGAAGTATCACACAACCTATTTGTGACCTAAACGAGGGAGGAGGGTGGGAGGATGAAGGTGATTATCTAATTTTGTTCATTGTTATGTCTTATATAATTGGTATCATACTGATGATTACCTCCTTTTTTAATCTTTTTTATACTATTTACTATTGTTATGATGATGAGGATTAGTAGGAGGATGAGGATGGGGATGATGGGGATTATGAGGGATGAGGATTAATCATCATTAGTTATCGTGTCCGAGAACAGATGACAAACCTTCCCATCTCTCACCTCATTCGCAGCCCAGTGACACAGGAACCAGCTCACCTTGGCCCTACACCCCAACTCTGGGTTGGGTGTCAGCCGGTGGGTAACAGTACAGTTACGTTTTGAACAGAGGGACATGGCAGAAACACCCAGAACATAGAGCAGTCAAGTCTGAGCATAGACTATAGACTATAGACAAACAAATGCAATTACAGTATAATGAGGAAAATTCAATGATAAATTATCCCCAGTTACCGCCTATACCGGTATGCCCATATTTCTATGTATTTCTGGTATTGGCAATGACCCCCAACTTGCTGGTTCATTGGATAAGTTTGTTATTGGTTTCATGCCGCAATTGAACCACAGTGAGAGCATGGCCGCAAGGCCTCTTACTGAGTCAACCAGGTACGAAGGAAAACGCGAGAAGATTGCAGGCTCCTCATTGTCCACGATGGCAACTCCCACCATCAGCCCGGGGCCACGATTGGTGCCAATACGTGATTCCATGATTCTTCATGTTTGCCGTTAGAGATGGCTTTGTCAAAGCCACCTTTGAGGCTTTGAGTGCTACTTCTTGCCTGATTTCAAGCCAGTTGGGAGCCTCATGTCAAGGGAGTGGTTGAATGTCGCATTTACCACCACAGGTGGTGAGCAGCGGTAGTGGTGGCGTGCACGAGCGTCTTCACGTCTCCAAAACAGATGGCATCCTTTGATGGGGTTGGGTTGAACATATTTGAACATAGCATACTCTTTGAGTTGAATGAGCCCAAAATGATCCTATTTGTTCATAGTTGTTGTTTTTTTTCCAGCGTAGTGTGCGTTCAAAAACGGTATAAGTGAAACAAACGTGAGATGATCACAGAAGGGGGAGAAACGCTTAAAGTTGTTTACAGCACAAGCATCGTGCCGGCATGGTATTCCAGCATCATCCCTGACCATCCCTGACATCTGACCCAGACGACCTGAGGATTTTAAGTTCCCCGAGCAAGATGACAAGGAGATCGCCAGTGCTGCAGCCTTTGCCTGGGAAACTCAGTAAAACTCAGTGGCCTTGCTGATGGCCCCGGACTGGTCATGCCCGGGACTGGTCATGCCCGGGACTGGTCATGCCCGGGACTGGTCATGTGGCATGTGGGACTTTTTTTGGTACAGGTATTAATTGTCAAAAGCTGTTGTTTTGTTTTGGTGTGTCCACCAGATAAACTGCAATCAGACCATGTTTTTTGTGTTAAAGTTCCCGCCTTCAAGGAGGGGACCGGCAGCTGGTTGGCATTTTGGTTTGCCAAGTTCACAGTTCCCAAAGCAGTTTCCACCTGAACTGAACAGTGGCAGATGTATGTGTAGATTCAAGACAGTAATGCACAGAGCAGATCAGAGCAGTGGATGAGTTGATAGACACATACGTGCATAATGACAGACGTAAGTGTAGATAGATGGAGGAATTCGCTAGATTAGATTTGATGAGATTAGATTAGATATGTAGTTAGATCAGATTAGATTACACTAGATACTTGTAGATAAGTGCTGTCATTCTGTGATGTTTGTTGTTTTTTTGTTTTAGCGGCTGCCACGCAGAATGAGCATATTGCGACATAGTGATATGCACTTTGGACGGAAACAGCAGAACTGATAAACATCAACAAGTACAAGCTGACATAGACGTTTCATCATGTTTCAAAATAAGTAGCAAATTATATTGTACCCACATGTAGGATCAGGATCAGTGGGTAAAGAACTGAACGGTCAACGCGCTTTGCGGTGGGAGTTGTCACAACATAAAAGGCAGTGGCCACTCTCAACAACACAATACGAAACTGATCTAAACTGTTTTCTTGTTTCGCTTCGGTAGGGAATAAGACAGGACCTTTGAGGTGTTCTCCAACACCAATCATGAGGAATCCTGAGAGCTACAAGATGCTACTTCGGTATATACTTCCGGGATTTCCCGAGGCACCGGCATACCAACGTTCGGTACTGAGCTATGGGAGAACCGAAAATTGGGATGGAAAATTGGGATGGATCATGGATTTTTGCATGGCACTTTAAAGAGTTTCCCCATGGTTTAATAAACTTTAATTATGCCATTTTGTTATATAATCCACCAGAAATCATCAATCTACTGATGCTGTATATGCTGACACATCTTGGCAATACTGCAACACTCCAGTTATACTCTGAATTTCTCTTCAACATGTTGCAATATTCTGACGCGTGTTATTTTTGTTGTTCCTTTCACGTCCTGAACAAAATGTGTCATCTGTCAGAATGATCAACCCCAATTCTTGGAACAATATCTCGTTATTTTTACTTTCAATATCTTACCAGATAGCTTATAGGTTTCCATATGTGAAAACAAAAACAACACCCAAGCGTAGAAGCATTGTGAATCATAACGTCAATGTGAATTTCAGGACCCCGAACAGGAAGTACTGTACCATATAAGGGCATATTTTGTGGGTATATTCCCTTGCATAGCCCTTACATAGACCTTATACAATTCAATGTAGGTACCTCCAAATTTAGGTTCAGAAATCGCAGGATTTGTGACAACAGCCCAATGCTATTTCACTGCGTCGCTAGTAGATAGTTGGGTATCCTCTTGGACTTCAAACTTCAAGCGTTAAGAAGTGGTTTCTGAAAGTCGTTGAGCAAAATCGTATAAGAGAATGCAAGAATTGGAGGAACATCTACAGGACCCTTATTTGGGGATAAAAACCAATAACATCTGTGGTTTCCACATGTTCCGTTAAACCATTGAAAGCACAAGCAGAGCACGGTCTGGCCCGGGTTAGAGGTTGGAATGACATCTTCCGGGAGTTCAATGAGGTGGGTGGTTCAGCTGTGCATGGCATGAGCCACATCTAAACTTTAAACTGTTCCCACATGGATCCACTTGGCAATCCATACTACAGTAGACCTGCAGACAATCTTACCTTTGTTTGATCTTGTAGTTTTGCCATGTTTTGCCCACGTGTGTTCCTCATTTTTCCTCCCTTCTTCCCCACGCTACGCCGCAAAGCGCTTTTTTTTGTGTCCAGGCCTATCAAGTGTGGTTCCCGGACTCCCCCGCCAAACGACGTTGGATTTGCAGCTACACAGACAAGTGGGGACGCCTCAGTAGTGGGAAGATGCTATCCCATGGGTGATTTTACAAAAATATTATCCCATCTATGGCATCTATGGTCTTCAAACTTTCATTAGTAATAAGAAACTAGAGAGTCTATTAATTTACGACACCATCTTTCAAGATTTGGAGGGCAAGACATTGCAAAACCATTCCAGCTGCGCAAATCGCTGCTGTGTATCAAGACACGGGCGGATCATATCAACTGGCAATAAATCTGAAGCCCATGGTGGGACCTCACCCTTAAAACGATTTAGCTGGATTTCAGCGGAGGTCAATACATTGATCTTTAAACGTATGAGAGCATCCCCGTGTACAAAAAACATGATTCAAAGAAGTAAAACCCCAATAGAATAGTGTCAAAGAGGTGATAAGATTACCATTATTATTTGTTATTTGTTTTTCTGGTTATTATCTCTCCAAGGTATGCTTTCCCAGTCCGAATCCAGCACTGGAAACATTTGAGGAGCGGCAAAACCTTGCCTTTGCCGCGGCTGGTGACGCCTTTGGCTTTACCTGCTGAGCTGGCGCCGAAGGGCCCATAAGGGCCCCTGGGGCCCCTGGGGCCCCTGGGGGCCAGGGGGATCCAACGCCGGAGATTTATGAACCCAGATGATGTGTTTTTGTTTGAATGCACTATATGCATTGTTTGTTTTTGGGAGGACTTACTATTAGATTATATAATATTATATAGATATGTAATGATATATAGATAGATCGCTCGCAGATTGTGTCACTACACTCATTCAGCAGTGAAGCTGTAAATTTGGATCATCGGCCCGCCTAAGATTAAGTACCCCATACAAAGGCCCCCTAAACTAAATAAATGCCACGGCTAAGCAAGGTTTCTAGTAGGAGGGTATGTAATATCACCCTCTCGTAAAGTCATATAGTTATGGAGCATTATCCGTTTTTAGATGATTTGATTTGCCTATTAAACATAGCCATTTTCCAATGCTATATTAGATTTCAAGAGGGCAGGGGGAAGAGATTATATGCTTACGAGTTGGTAATCAAACATGGCCAGAGAAAATCCACTATTTACGATCTTCCCATTCAAATATCCCATTTCGTAACGGGATTTCCCATCAAGTTGAAGTACAGGGTGCATTTGATATTATATGATATTATCATATTATCCCCGATAGTCTAGTTGGTTAAATCATGTTACATCCTAGTTGATATTCTATGATATTATATATTTATTAGTATAATGTTATCATATTACAGTATCCCAATGTATGCCATTATAGTTGGTTAAATCATGATACATGCCCATTATATCACTATGATTTCTCCATTATAGCACCATTCCAGCTGGCGCCAGGGATCTCCCCTGGGGATCATGCACTGGATCAAGTTCGAAGCTCAGGAGGACACCCCGAAATGCCGCTGATTTCAGAAAGGAAGTCATCGAAGGTTTGTGGATTTTTCAGCACGCCAAATGTTTGATTACTAGATGGTAATTGGATGTATACAATTGAGTAGGAACAGAGTTTTGCTGGCAAAATTGCTGAAATGCTTGCTGAATCGTTCTTTGTTTCTTTTGCGGGGTAATCCTGGAGGAGAAAAACACATCTTCACCTGGTTCAGGTAAGGCCAGCAAGGTAATGCACCAGAACCAATTGACTTTTGGGGTTACTGCTAGGGATGTGAATTTATGCGAAGTTGATCCTTGGGGTGGGCTGGCACTTTATTGTTGATGGCAAATTATCAACAGGACAATTCTGGGCACCCCATGTAAAAAATACAAACTGCCTACACACATACACTACCGGAGCGTAGGCAGATATCTACTATGTTCTGATTACGCCATGATTTAATGCTCCCCTGATGTCGTTGAGGTATTGGACCTCTCATTGGCGATTGACCCCCTGGATTGTTGCCTGGAACTCTAAAGCTGAGGTGTATTGAGTTCAGCGCACCTGCGCGGCAGAGGTGCAGAGGGCAGGGTAAAATGATATGATATCCAAACATGTCCAAACTGAGTCTTTGTTCATCATGTGATGTCATGTGCAAGCGCTGCACACATTTTGGATACCCACAAATCAAGCCAAAGGCCTGTGATTGTTCGTATTTTGAGAGGATCCTTCCCCTGTGGCAGGGCAGTTGGCCAAATCAACGAGTGGCAAACTCCCAACAACGTGCGGCGGCCTGGGGGGTCTAGACCGTCTAGACCTGAAGCTGTAAAGACCGGGTGAGTCATCCATGAGTTCGAGTCTTAGCGTGGTAAACTGTAAACTCAATAAAGCTACCAGTTGGGATGGGTTATACAACCCACTTGTGGTCATGTTGGGGATGGTTTGCAATTGGGTTTACCACATTATATACATTGTCTCCAGCAATATATAATGTCTAATGTATTGGTTTGTTTGTTTGGCAATGGGACACCCTCAATTCCAACGGACTATCATTACTTTATTCGTCTTTATTCCATAAAGATTAGCCTTTTGGAGCCTCTCCCACTTGGAAACAAACCTATATTGTGGAAGTCTTGTGAGATGGAGTTGCAGCAACAGAAACCCAAAAACATATTGGGTCAAAACCGACCATATTTCGGAGAATAAACATCCATTAAGCAGCTATTTTAGGGTAGCTAGGATCCCAGCATTTTGACTGATATCCATACAGATACCTCATAGATGTTGTTTTGTTCTTTGCAAGCCCAAGATCGCTTTCAGAATTTCCGTCAGCATCCCCTTGAACTTTGAACCAGTTGTGCTGAGCCGACAGCAATAGACGACCCCCAACTGGTCCATGAATTGCCTATGGATATTGCCTTCTTTCAGCTTAGTAAAATATGATGCAATGAAATATGATTATTTACCAAGATTACATATATATATATATATCCCATTATCTCCCCAGTATCTGATATTTCTTAACCATAGCTTTTACCCAACAGCCATGAGTCAAGGATAGTCGTAAAAGGGGCCCTTAGCGACGTTTTTTGTGCCTAGATCCTGGCCTTGCGACCTGGATCTGTACAGGAGATCCAAAAAAGGGCCGGCGGTTGGTCATATATTGCACGTATGGATGAGATATGGATGATATTAATGGTGATATGAATGGCGATATGGTTGTGGTTAGTTAGCTAAGTTAGAAATAATTACTCCAATAACTTTGGGTTTATGGTAGCTATGTTTATTAGTATGTTATACTATAAACCAACATTATAACTATGGTGATGTATAGCGCATGTATTTAGATGATCTATATCACCATCTGAAAGGGACAAACACCGGCGCGGTTCGTCGCTTATGGATAAAACTACGCCTAAAAGAACGCGTCGTTTTGGCTGAACCAATATCATTTATCCATATCAGTTTATGTACATATATATATATACATACATCGATATGAAATGATCACGCATAAAGAAGTCGCACACATGCACATATATATATATATGCATACATATATATATGTATATATATATATATATATGTGCATACATATATATATATATATACATATTTGCATACTTGTAGAGTCTTGTAGATGTTTATCAGTTTTTCATTGTCAACGTACACTATACATATATATATATATGTTGCAATGTATATATATACACATATACACACTTTGTTTAGTATATATTTGTATCGAGATATCGTAGCGTGTTTTTGACCGTTGATGGGTGGCAAATGTGGTGAGACTTTTCGTCAGGACCATGCGGTGCTGTTGTGCTGCGCCCTGCAGGGCTTGAAGAAAGACGCCTGGGTTTGCATAGGCCACGGCGGCGGAATGGCGGCTGAATGTTCATGAACATTTGATCAGTGGTTACTACGTTAATAACGCAGTATAGGATCCACCATTATATTATTTTTTATCATTAAATGAACCATCAAAAGATGGATGGATCATGATATTGCTTTACCAACATGAGGGGAAATCATAGTGACCCCCTAGCTGACGGGACTCCCAATAAGATAGTGGCTATGACGGACCCGCCAGGGAGTCCCTATACATTCCATGGATTTGATAACATCTGCAGTTTTTTGTTCCAAACATTGGAAGTCTCTATGGGTTTCTATAACATCAAATTCCAGGGGGTCCCAAACTTTTGCCATTGGTTTTTCTTCCAAAAAAATGGGTTTCTTTTGGTTCCGCTTTGCATGGCCTGGTGTATGAGGAATGGAGTAAGCGTTTGATTTTAGATACATGAGCGTTGGACAAACAGCTGCTAGTCTTGATGTTGGATATATATATATATATATAT
>Ga0126342_10005934_pt1 | contig 21497 bp, 9 predicted proteins | sample Cyp1metagenome_FD_92528 | JGI IMG/M metagenome (GOLD analysis project Ga0126342, IMG submission 92528) | Coral microbial communities from Lord Howe Island, Old Settlement Bay, Australia - Cyphastrea 1 metagenome | ecosystem: Host-associated > Invertebrates > Cnidaria > Coral ... | reverse complement strand
TCTCGGCTCATGTAGTATTGGTTTTCAATAGGCGGAATGGAAAAACAATTAAAAAAAAATGGTCCCGAGCGCCGGCATTCTTTTTATTAGGGGGACCTTTATTAATAGGGGGTCGAGATTATAGATAATGTTCATTGATTTTCCTATCAAAAACTCAATGAAAGCGGGGATTTCCCATTGCTATGTTTGATATACCAGAGGACAGCTATCTCTTGGGCTCGGCGCCTGATGCTGGCAGATGTTTTGAGGACGTGGATTGTCAAACCTCGGAGTGGGCCGAATGGACCGCCTGCAGCCTCCTGACCTGAACTAGTGCTGGATTGCAGCTGCGCTCCTGAAGGATTGAGAAAGGAGAGAGGCACAGAGTGTGTGAAAAGCATGTTTGTTTGTATATATATATATACAGTAATAAATATATTATAATATATGTGTATATTATATAAATACTTATTATATATAGGCAATTGCAGTGATCACTTGTTCTTTTTGAACGATCCCGTCACACCCAAGTCGACCATAGCAAGCCCGTCGTCCTCCAAGGCTGTCACTGCTTTGGAATGCGCAGCCGCTCCCGATACATCTCACGCTTCCCCTCTGGCAGTGGTGAGTGGCTTAGAAATGCCCTGCAACCACAGGAGACCACAGGATAGCACAGGAGACAATGCCCCCTGTGAAGTTTGAGAAATGTGGAGACAACCACACTTTGTCAATGGATATCAATATATGGTGTTTTACAGAAAATATCGGCAACAAAAACCAACCGTGGCTCACGAGTGATATCGAGTGATGGTTTGGAAGACTGCTTTCAGTAGCACTTGGAGGTTCATCCTGGTTCACAAGTGGTTAATTGCAATGCAGGAGTCATCGAATGTCATAATATGTTATGAGATGTTCTAAGATGCTCTTGAGCCGAGTTCTAGTAGGATGTATCATAACATATGTTATATATATATGTATATTGTATATACATATATATGTTTGTAATTTGTAACATTATGTAATATACACATACATATAGAAAATCTATGTCATATATCATTTCTTTTCCCCACATGACCAGACCTATAGGAACCAGCTGGGTAGCATTTCTCCAGCGGTTTTGTGAACCGAGGTTCTGTTTGCTTTAACGAGACGTTGAAGGAGATCGAGCCCTGCAATCCAGGTCCACGCGAACTCAGGCCAGGAAAGAGTCGCTAACTCGGATTTACGTGGGACAATGTGATATGGGTATGGATCAATACCTATTCATACCATTTTTAGGGGAATGAACATCCATAAATTTACCAGCTATTTTGATATTCACCAGGGGTACAAGGTTTTGACACACTGCCATATCATATTATATCATAAATGATTGGGGTTATTTTAAAGCAGCTTATCAGATCCCATAATAAGTGGGTGGGCCTCTTACAATGTTGGGATCATCTCCTGATTTTTCAACGACTTCACAGCAAGCTCACCTCACCACAAAGTGATGAACAGGTAAGCAATGCCCATGAGGTGAAAATTTAGGCCTTGAAGCATCATTATCATTAGATATCATTAGATTATTATGGCATATTATGGCTACTATCATTATTATTTTTATTATTATTCATCCAGATGCCATGACTACACCAGCAAAAGCCATGAGAACGCCCATGGCTTTCGCGGCGGGGCCAGGCCTGCGGACTGTAGCAACATCCGACAGCTCGATTGCAAGCTGAATGAATGGGAGGAGCCACAGCTCAACTTGGGATCAGATTTCCTGGGGATTTTCCCTTCAGCCGGCCCGGCCCAGCCATCACCAACTTAATTTACACTGGTTGGTGGTTTGGAACATTGCTTTTATTTTTCATTATTTTTCCATATATTGGGAATAACCATCCCAACTGACGAACTCCATCATTTTTCAGAGGGGTAGGTCAACCACCAACCAGGTCAATTTGGCATCATATCATTGGATATTCATGGGGTTACCCTCTGGTTATTTAACATAGCCATGGAAAATGGTCCATTTATAGTTGATTTACCTATATTGATGAAAAGAAAAGAAACACATCTCAACTGTTGGCGAATTACGGTGCAATCCTGTGAACTCCGCAGGGTGCCACGCCGGCACGCCGGGCCTAGTCACAAACACCGCAGGACTGGTCCCACTGCACGGTGAGTTGCGGTGGTGGCCAGCGCAATCGCGTGCGCACGGTGAAGCAAAGCGCCATGGGCGGCGGCATTCCCTGCGTCGATGCGTTGCTGGAAACCTCTGGATGCAGCTTGGCCTGGGGGATCCTGGGGATCCTGGTCATTTTCGACCAAACATGTGGACAACATGCGTCATTAATGATAGTGATTATACATTGATAGATTGATTTGATAGTAATTCATGATCCTGGTTGTCTATCACTATCCATAAATTTGGCATCCCAAAATGAAGAGTAATTAATCAATGATTCATCATCCGGCTTTCGTTTGGGGGTCGGTTTCATAGGGATGAGATCAACAACGGATTACCCAGCGGAGGTGGTAAAGTGCAGACCCCACAAGATAGATTCAGTCATATTATATTCTAAATATGTATTCAACACGTGAAATGCCCCAGAATAACCATTTGTCATGCCTCAATTTTCCAGAATCAGATTAATGCTGCGGAAGATTGGTCAACCGAACCCTCTGGCCCTCTGGTCATGAAAGATGTAGCATGATGTAGCTATGCAACATGGCCCCGTAGTTGATTTACCATAGTTTACCTATATTTACCCATATATACAATGTGGGGCCCCCAAGATAGCTAAGTTGGTGAACATAATTCCAATTTCACTATGCATGGTTTATGAGTCTATGGTACTTATAACTATAGTTAATGGGGTTTATAAACCAACTTATAACTGGGGGGGCCCACATTGTACCTATAAAGAATGGCAATTGTCCATGGCTATGTCATTCTGATACACCAAGCTGACGCTGCGCCAAGGTAATACTCAGCACTGTGCGGCACATCGTTGTCAGGACATCGCCTGGTCGTTGGATGCACTGCGACCCGGGGCGAGTATTGGCATGTGAATGTTTGATCACTGATTAGGATGATCATTCAAATTATACTGGTTGGTGGTTTGGAACATGAATTTTATTTTCCCGTCATAGTGGGAATGTCATAATTTTTCACTGACGAACTCCATCATTTTTCAGAGGAGTAGGTCAACCACCAACCAGGTAAATTTGGTTGGCATCATATCATTGGATATTCATGGGGTTAATTCAAATTCTGCATGGAATCTCCACAGCACGTGATGATCCGGCGCCTTTAAAGCGCCTTTAAAGCGCTAGGACTGTGTTTGGGGCCCCTGGAGCGTGTGGGGTCAATGCCCCACCTGCGGTGGACAGAAATACAGACATCGAACCATTGACATCATGCCGCCACTTGGATTGAGATGGAGGTGATCTAATCCATAAAACCCCCTAAGAATCCATAAAACACGCCCATAAACCTTGGTTGAGTAGGGGATTTACATGGATGTACACTTATTTGGATTTAGGGGGTGTTTAATATTAGGTATGTCTGGAAATGAAGTATACCCCGCAGCTGTGGCCATTTCAATAGCAAAAATGATGAATGATGATACCAATCAGAGTTGGGAGCGCCCTAGTTCTAAGACAAATCCCTATGCTTGCTTGATGACGGTTCAATTAATGGGTTGAGTCAAGTAGGTTGGTGAGGACAAACGCGTTGGGGGTCATGTACAGCAAGTTTCTACATCTTTCTACATATCCTGTGGCTTGATGTCACTTAACCACGACCTCAAAAGGAAACCGTTGAACGACTGCCAAGTGTTATTATATGCATGTGTAATAAAATGTGCATGATTCTCGCACATATATGCTTGCATAAATGGTACCTACTTATATGCATGCATACATTCTTGCATAAATGTATACTGCATACATTCATGCATTACATTGATTGTATGTCAATTACATTGCATTGCATTGCATTGCATCGTGTTACAGACACATATATATATATTTACATATACATAACATCATATAACATCATATAACATATGTATATGTATATATATATATATGTATATATATACACATACATACATACATACATACATACATACTGTACATACATACATACATACATACATACATACATGAATATCTACATATCTACATATCTGCATATCTACATATCTACATATCTACATATCTACATATCTACATACACACACACATATATATATAGATAGATAGATAGAATAGATTAGATTTGATTAGATTAGATTAATAGATAGATAGATAGATAGATCGATAGATAGGATAGGATAGATAGATAGATAGATAGATAAGATTTGATTTGATTTGATTTGATTTGATTGGATTGGATTGGATTGGATAGATAGATAGATAGATAGATAGATAGTTAGATAGATAGATAGATATTATGAACATGTTGTGCAAGGAAGAATCGGGGGAACATACCATTTTCCAGCCCAGATGCCTTCCCAGGAATTACTGCGGAAAGCGGTGCGACCTGCAGAGTTCCAAAGAGGCCCTACCGGGGGCTTCCGAGGTGAAGCTACCCACGGATCGTCATGTTGGAATGGTCGTGGGTCAAAGGTTGCCACGGCACAGATTTTGGCCACTCTGATTCCTTTTTGAATAAGTGGCGTATACCATGATTTTGAAAAAAAACAGCCCAAAAATGGAAAGCTCACTCTTTCCAATAATATCAATATAATGATTTTGAATGAGTGGCCACTCTTTCCAAATAACGACTAATTTTTGTGTCCTTTTTGGGCCGACCATCATGACCATCATGACCATCATGACCATCCCATTGGGAGACGCCCCGATATGGAAGCCGCTTGGATTGGGGATATGGAATACAACTATCAAACAACGTCAAAAAACGGGTGGATAGTGACAACAACTATCAAAAAACAGGTGGATAGTCAAAAACTTAAAAACTATGTCAAAATCTATCAAACCCCTCAGCTGTGTCTTGAAAAAAGAGACTTATCCCCCAGCTGCGTCTCCGCCAATGCGACAGGTGTCCGATTGTCCTGCTTCACCCCTGTGCTCAGAGAGGCGCTTGGATTATGGGAAAATATGGGACAGAAACCACTGATTTTGGCAATTTTTACTGTGATGTACATGAGGATCCATGCATATCCATTATATATATATGTGTATACATATACATGATTTTTAAAATATACATGTTTTTCTAAAAAGAAAACATAACTTAAAATCATCCGTGTTCATGGTCACCCGTGTTTCGTCACGAGTTTTTTGTTGACAGTATGACCTTTGAACCGTTTTTTTTCATCGCCTCAAATGGGCTAACGGCTAGTGTTGATCTCTGCCTGTATCCATCAAGGATACACAGTTGCTGAAAAACCAACACCAATGGGACCCCAACATATGCAATCTGAAGAAACTATATACTAAATACATCTAGATTATATACCTATTTTTTGATACATATTTTACACATTTGAAAGATGTTGAAATGAAGATGTTTTGGAATGATCCCCCTGCAGGCTCTTCTGCGCCTGGAACGAGTGGTCCACGCCGCGTTGTGATGGCACCTGTGGGGAGACTGCTGTGATGATCACCAGAACTCTGGGCTCGGGCGCCCAAGGGCCATGGGTCGGAGATGGTGATCCCAAGCGACCAGTTTGGGATGGGTTGAAAGTGCCAGTCAGAATTATAGTTTACATGGTTCAGGAACAACAATGACCATTGCTTTTGTTGGGCCATTTGTTTTCCCCCTTAGTTTTAAAATGTTTAAAACATCCCCCCATAAACCATGGTTTAGTCGGGGATGTGCACATATTTGATCATATAGATGGAAGCATTTATTTTCGCAGGGGTGTTGAATATGAATGCTGGCCCCGGGAAAAGTTGGCTTACCCATTGAACCATAGTTGTTAATCAACCAGTAACCATAAACTTTCGAAACGTTTGGTACCTTTTGGTTAATCAATACTGTGGACTCAACATGAACAATACTTTGCTGCACAAGGATGCAAGCCAATTGGTAGGGCAAATCCTTCGCGAAGCCCTGACAAAAAATAAATCTATCTATCTATCTATCTATCTATCTATCTCTAATATATATATATATATATATGTGCGTGCGTGAACATAATATGTAAACCTTAGCCAATCTAGTTCAAAGATGTTCAAAGCCAGCTCCGTGAACTACAAGGCACCACCAAACGTAAGTCTTTTTGAAACGGCACCATCGACCACATTCGACCACCCAGGCCTCCATCGAAATCGACCCGTGGACGGCGCCATGTTCGAAGTGAACAGCAGCATGAAATGCGCAGGTGCTCAGGTGAACCAGACTGAGTGCCCCTACACCCATCCCTGTCAGATGCTTGGCCAAAGAGTGGACGAGGAAGTTGAGAAGATGATAATTTGGGGAATATTTTGTTGGGAACTGAATGATAAAATCGACTAATGAGAATCATGAGTTTCCAATGTTTCCAGCTCCATTCTGGTTGTTGGATGTTGGTTGTTGGTGCGTAGTTTCCAGAGGACGTTTCAGGTTTGCTTGGGAAGACAAACCCAATAATTTTGACCAAGCAAGCACATAGCTGCTATCGGGCTGGAACAGAAATCCGCAACCCTCCATCTCGACTGCAATGGTGGTTTCAAAATGTTGTGGGGTCACCATACTACAGTAACCGGAGCCACCAATTAACGACAATGATCCCATTTGACAACTCCTATATATATATATGTTCCATTTTTTCCAGCAGGTTTAACATGATACCAACCTCAACACAGTATTTTCGGAGGTCACGTTTTTTCATGTTTTTTCGATGATCGAACCGTTCCCAATGTTCCCATCCCAGCCGATCTGCTGAGGGATTGCATTCCCATCCCCTGTACCTTCAGCCCGTGGTCGGATTGGCAGCAGCCAACTTGCGAGGGCCTTTGCACCCGCAGCCGTGTGGTCCAGGCCGCGAAGTTGTCGGAAGTTGTCGGAAGCATGGCCAGGGTGGCCATGGGGAATAAAAAAATGTTGTAGTTCTATTACGTAAATGGATATATGATATGTCTATATATTAGTATTACTATACACAGAGAGAGAGATATGCATAATATATATATATACATAATTATATATAATCATATATAATTAATCATATAATTATAATAATATATAATCATATATTATCATATATGACCATATATCACCACATACAATCACATATACATATAATAAGCATTGTACATGATATACACTAAGTAGGATATATAATGACATATACTACCCAGCTAGATCAGCTAGAGTAAGAATGATATGCAGGACACCAAGGACTAGCGATGGTTGTCCTGGACCGAATCCAGAGAGACTTGCTGTTCAGCGGAGGGTTTTCCAAACTTTCTGTCCAGTGCAGCTGAATGTAAGTTGTTGAGGAGTGAACATCAAAACAACGATTAATTAAACCATTTTGCACATCAAAACGACTATTTAAAACATTTTGCATCAATAAAGCCAAGTATCCTCGGTCAATGCGGGGCCTTGCTGGTATTCAGCATGGCCTGCGGCCATCAGCCGGTGCCAGAACGTGAACAACAAATGCGGCGAGCCCTGCAACGGACCGCTGGAAGCCACAAAGAGATGTGCTGCGGATTGCTTGAGCCCACGAGATTGCAAGGTGGCTGGGTCAACATGGGTCAACATGGGTCAACAGACTGATGACCTGTAAATGGGTCATACAGCTTGATGTCAATGTGCAGTGGGAATATGATGATCATGATCATACGGAATTGAACACTAGCATATTTCCAGGCAAACCCAAATGATAGATAATGCTCCCAAAATGTCTCAAGTTTCTTGTCAATGCCTAGCTTTCCACTTGCCTTTGAGAAGGTCATCAAAATGGCTTTCACCTCTCCGACCGGAAACTGGAAGATGAGGAAAGTCTATGGAATTTAACGGGAATCATCAATATTATTCAATTCAATCAGATATGAACCCTCCTCAAACACCATACAATGGACAACAAAGTAACTCAACAAAGGGACAACCAAGTATACATACAAACCAAGTAATAGTGTAGCTTCGGTTATATTTGTCACCGTCACATCACATGATATATCCCTGCAAAATATGCCAAAATATGAAAATACAGTTGGTTTTCTACTATTGACATTTACACCCCCAGAATAGTTGCTGAACATACTCCATATTCCAACCTTATGGTCTTACATCATCTTATATCTAAATATACACATATATAATAACTATAACCATCTAAGAATTGCATGATGGGAAAACTGAATCTGGAACCCCCTACATAATGTTTTTATGTTTTTTTTTTTTCTGGTGACAGAAAACCCATGGCTTCGGATGTTCCCACAGATGACGGAATGGAGCAGCTGGAGCGCCTGCAGTGATCCTGGACAGGCGATGGTCATCGATGGTCGGATGGTTGAATGATGCCAGTGGATAGTGACGGTTATATATAGTTATAATATGATGGTTCGTGTCAACCCTGGATTAATAAACCCCTAGATTGTTTAATTGGGAGGGTACCATTTAAGTATCATATTATGACTATTGGAAGGGTACCCCCCCTAATTAATAAACCAGGGTTTATTAATCCGGGGTTGACATTATATGATGGTTATATAGTTATATAGTTATATATATAGTTAATATAGTTATAATATGATATGTAATGATGGACTGTATTATATAGTTATATGATGGTTATATAGTTATAATATTTATAATGATAAAAGTGGATAAAATGTATTACATTATTGATCACATATGATGACAATAGGACTTGTAATGATAGAGTTACTGGCAGTACTGGATAATTACATAGTACATAGTAGTAATAAGCAACAGTAATTAATTATATAGCAACAAAACCAGCAATAATAATGATGGTAAATGGTATATGTAAAAATGAGGTGGGCAATAGTAACAGCAAACATGAATAACATGTTGTTATTTTGCTGGATAGAACAGTGCTGTGTCACTCTTTTCGTAGGATATTGTTCTATTTTTTTGATGGTTGGTTGATAAACATCAAATCAGATATATCAGCATCTAATGACCGGCAGATTCCATTGCTTTGGACTTTGTTCTTTGATCCTTTGTCATCCTTTTTGATGTTTTTTTTAGGCAAGTGAGAACATAAGTCCCCCGGTCGTCCCCCAATAAATGGTGAGCCCCCACATACCCTCTGGTAAATAAACATAGACCCTGAAAATCACCCATTTTTTATAGTGGAAACTAGTCTTCCAACTAATCTATCTGCCAGGGTCCAGCTGTTAATTTACCAGAGGGTACTATGGTTGGATACTGTGGGATTATAATGGATTATATGATTACTATGGGATTACTATCTGCCAGGGTAAATCTCAGGCCAATGGGCAGAAGTATCGCGAGCGCAGCATCATCCACGGACCTCGTAACGATGGACAGCCCTGTCTCTTGGATGTCATGGGTGACTGGTCGGACTGGTGACTGGAGGTCCATGACTTTCATAGCGGAACAGGGGGAACATGGCCATGGGATATCATGGGGAAATCTAGAGAAGTGAGCAGAAACTCAGAAATAGGGGCATTATTACTACATATACTATATGCATACATCTCCACAAACCATGGAAATGAAAGGTAAATTATTAAATCATCTACGACAAAAAAGTCATTAGACCAAGTCATTGGGATGACTTGGGTGCTGGGGTAAGGCAACACTTACATCCTGATAGTCTAACATGGAACATAGTGATGTTTAATATTGGTACCATCCGGTAATCGAACATGGCAATGGAAGATTCACCATTTCGTTCGGGGATTTCCCAGCCATGTTTGGATGCGGTTTTTCATGTCAAAAATGGGTGGATTTACCAGCTTTGTTTTCAATGCGCTGAAGAATCAAACTGGGCAAAGTTGTGATATTCATGTTTTCGTCACTAGCAAGCAGTCAAGTTGACATGTCAACTCTGTCCATTTGTATATATATATATACACATATCAATCATATCAACAACTTTTTTTTTGCCAACAGCCATGTTCGTTGTGACTCAGTGGCAACCATCAACAGAAACACGACGCGGCGCAGGTCTGGGAGCACTCGAGGATACCATGGGCTGTAAGCAGCTGCTTTCCCGCGCTTTCAGTGCTTTTCGGGGTTTTGGCTTCCCCAGGGAAAGGCATGAAGATTTCAAAAAAAAATTGGGCATCAAATATGGGGATGACTGACAACAGGGATATTCCCTCTGACAACAGGGATATTTCTCGGCAATTTTGCTGTAGAACTTGGTTGGTGCTTTCATTGACACAGGGCTTTCGGGTCAACATTGAAGACTCAGAAAACGAGAAACGTTGGTTTTCTGAACAATGTTGTTTAAGCATTTATCATCCAGTAGTTGGTTAACAACAGTTTGGCCTATATGTAGTTGGAAAGTGCTAGTTTTGGTAGGCAAATATAGTTGAGAACTTGTTCTTTACATGGGTAAAATACCCAGCCACAAAGATTGGACTATTTTGGAATCTTTTGCTCCGCGGTGTATCTAAGAGTGCTAGTTGGACAGCAAAAATTGCCAGTGTTTGGAGGAACACGTATTTTTACTGACTGTGTTCAAACGTGAATACATAGCCGATGTTTCTTTCCCTTCACTCTTGATTTAATTACAGATAGAATGGAACATCAAAACCACGTCATGACCTGAATCCTTGTAGATGGGTTGAGACCGGAAGCAGCTCTTTTCAGACATGTTGTGGCCAAGGACTTTGCCACAGCCTTGTGTGTTCAGTGAGTGGGAGGACTGGGGAGAAGGGGATATTCCATGTGTATAGCTGGGTTATAATGTTGTTGTTCACTTGCTACATGACTGGGATGCAGGCCCACATATATAGTGGATAAGGCCATGAGTTTGGAGATGTTTGGAGGTGGTCTGGGTTCCCATGGCTTCAAGTACCTAAACGTACCCTCTAGGTATGTTTATGTTACAACATGTTTTTTTTTTCCTTTGGGGTATATCACATTATAATTAGTGATATTAAATGTGATTAATACAATGTGTATTACCATGAGTATTACCTATATTAATTATATGTTCATATAACATCACATTAATATAACAGATTTTCAGTTGTGATTTTATTTTTCTCCATTGGATCAGCCAAAAAAATAGTCTGGGTAAATTTTAAAGAACCACCGAAGCCTGTTCGACCGAGCCCTGGGAATAATTCGGTTAGTCTTAGGGAAATCATCCCCCTTTATGGCCCAACCATTTCAGGTGAGTGAAATATTATCATTTAGACAGATATATCATGATATATCCATATAATAGATGTTCATTACCCATATATCCATTGGATGCGGCAGGACTGGACCGCCTGCACAGCCAGCTGCGGTGATGGCTGGACCAGTCGAAGCCGACAGATTCAGGACGGTTGCGGTTGGGCGGGCGGCAAATTGCACGCGGTAAGATATGGTGTTTATATATGTTTCTATGTGTTCAAAAGCACTATCTAATATATCTAATATATATATATATATATGTACGTTTAATTGCCTATACTATATACGTATACATATGTATATATATATATATATGTGTGTGAGTGTGCGTGTGTAATTATGTGTACATTATGTACAATATGATGTGTAATTTTCTTTGGTAATTAGTGACTAGCCATATAACATTTTCAACATGATGAAACTGGCCACCTTAGCACCTTGGTTGGTGTATTATGGCAACCTCCACATAGGACCTCAGCAAAGGATTGAAACAAACCGAAAACGTGGAACATATATGAGATGATGAACTCAAAATCTTGCGTCACTGGATTGGTTGAAGGGAAAATCTGCGGGAAACCATGGTTTTTCCATCAATTTGTTCAGGGAGTTCCATGGGTTTCCTGTAAATTTTCCCTGAAACCAATGCAGTGACTGTGGTCCAAACCAGACTGTGGAAGTGCCTTTTTTTCACCGCCAGTCCCATGCCCATCGTGGTGGCGAAACCTGTCACGGCAACATGCGGGAGATGAAGAAGTGCAAGGGCACAGGCGGGCTATGGATTACTATGGATAGGCCAAATGATGGATGGTTTATAGTGAAAAATCCATACATGTGGCCATTTATTATTATAGTATATTATAGTGAAAAATCCAAATATTGTACCCCAAATTTATGGATGATCCAAAATCGATTGTTTGGGGTTATCCTCATATATTAAGAAACCTATGACCTGTGAGATGTTGTTCCTGGGTCTTACGCATACAGGATACATGCATGTGCACCTCATGCATGTGCACCTCATGCATGTGCACCTCATGCATGTGCACCTCCGGATGCACACATTTTCATCTCTGCTTCCAACATTGTAGCATTGTTTCAATTGATTTAGAACACAATTCCAGGTCCCTCAAACCACCTGTTCATCCTTTTCACCAATTTTTGGCATGCAATGTCGAAGATGTTCAGTCTTGACATATATTTTAGCTTCCCACAATATGAGTACATACTTCCCCAGAAACCGTTGCTTAGTATTGGATCTATTCATTTTCCGGCTGCTTATTCAATATTTTCGGTGCAGCCAGAAGTAGCCAGAAATACCATTCAATGTGGGTTTTTCACAACCATAATCAATCCCCCAAATCACCATAAATAGGTGGTCAAAACCATTCCCAAAATGGCTGGCATGGCTGGCTCACTGGGAGGTGCCGCTTGCGAAGCGGGTGGTGCTGTGGATTGCTTACTGGGAGACTGGGGCGTGTGGAGTACCTGCGACGTCACTAGGTTTCGGTGGTTTCGGAATGGAGAGTCTTGGGGGATGGTCCGGGATGGAGCACTGAGACACAACAAATAAGGAGAATAAGGGGCTTTTCTATGGATTTCATGGGACTTAATTGGAGATAATCATGAGGATCTAATGACATTTGACACACACACACACACATATATATAGTTATATATATATACATATTAATATTATCATATCATATTAACTATATTATATTATAATTATAATATAATTATATTATATGAAATTGTATTACATTGTGTTTTACATAATATAATATATATTTGCGAGCATGATTCGTTTGGGGTATACCCCCAATTTATGGGAATTGAAGCAGGGAAAATGGTGATTAAGCCTTGGATTCAGGGGAACGCTTTGTTGAGGCAAACCTATAGGACCACTAACAGGATGGGAAAGTGCATGTTGGCATGCTCTTTCATCGTGATAACCCAACTAAGCACTCACGGGTGTTAAACATCTCCCCGCATGCGAGATATTGCACATATCTATGGAATACCAATCTTAGATGACCAGAGGGTAATATGTTTCTTTTTCTTGGGGGGATAGTCTGGGGTCATGAGCCGTCACATCAGTCTAAGTCTTGTTGAATTTCAATGGGCTTGTATAGTAGTGGGCTAGTGGAGGTAACTCACAAAAAATCACATCCCCCGAAAAAACGAACTTCCCCCTATTAGAACCAAAACTGAAGTAGATCCAATACATTTCAGCAGGGGTTCATTTTTGGGGGTATTTGATGTAAGGGGCATTGGATTACTTACCATCTGGTAATTTAACATAGCTATTGAAAATGGCCATAGAAATAGTGGATTTTCCCATGAAAAATGGTGATTTTCCATAGCCATGTTAGTTTACCAGAGGGTAATCCTTTTACCCTCAGGTCAACAAGATGATGTACCGCGACAAGCGCCACTTGGACATTGATTACTGTGAAAAAGAAGCAGTGCTTTGGTGAGTCAGCCGAACCCCTATGGCCCTAGTATGCATACAGTATGCTGCATACATCTTATCCTAATCCATCAGACCCGTGTAATAGCACTCTTATCACATGAATCAGTTCTCTCTCAAACAACTCAACATGTGTATACAAATCACATACACGCGCACACTATAGTACGCATGATGCTCTCATATGTCTATATTATATGTTCCTTGGATTTTCTTGGCATATGTATGGTACAGCACATTGCACATCTTCCCAGTTGTTTTTCTCCACATCTGCAGGAAACCCCAATATTTGACGTGATTTTCCTATAACCCTCTGGTAATTTAACATAGCTATGGAAAAGCACCATTTTTCAATGGTAACTCATCTAGAAATGGGCAATGTTCATTCATTTTCCATAGCTATCTCCTGCTTCCCAGACCTGCCAGGTGTGCTCCGAGCGGCCGCGAACCAAGGCCAGCCTTGTGCAGGTGAAACCACACGAGGACGCGGCGGGTGGAGCGTTTGCGGTGTCGTCATGGCCGTGGCTGGATCGTCTCCAAACTAAATGGAGATGTTCAACGATTTTCATGGGACAAATCATTCAATTCAATTCAAATCATCTACCTTAAATGGCCATAGCTTGTGGTCCTCCGTAGTGATAGTGTGAATGGCATCTATGTCCAATCCGCAGAATTTCCTCTGTTTCAAGGAGGACAGGTGACCTGGCAAAGGAATGGTCACCTGGCATTAGAGAATCGGAACCCGGTCCGTACTGGGTGAAGAGTCTCAAGTGCTGGGATGGCCGGACCTGAGCCATGGAGAAAGACAGGGAGGAAAGCTAAAGAGGAGCACTGGCTGGGTTTGGCGTCTCAGGCAATTGTGGAGGTTAGCCTCTATGATGATCTGGGACGTCAACAAGGCCGTGGAGTGGTGCAGCTCCAGCATAGGGCAATTGAAGATGATGCTGGAAAGGGCCAAACTTGGCGAGGCTGGTTTCTGGCGATTGAGGATGGATACTATGAATGGTGGGTACAGAACCATTACCCCACCAAGGTTCTTCCTTTTCACTTCTGTGAAGTGGCGGCGCACCGATGTCAAGAGGTGACTTTGTATCGCGACCCAATCCACGTGGATGTATTCCGCGTCTTGCCGGGTGACTCATACCAAGATTTGCCCTGGATGACGGCTGAGAAAAAGGAGGAAGCGAAGAAATTGGAAGGTCTGCATCCTGCAGGCGCTCCTGCGGGCGAGGCCCTTGCTCCTCCGATCCCGGGGGGTGAGGAAGTCGTCCGTGGGAGAGGGCCAGAGGATGTGCAGACAGGCGAGCCTGGGATAGCAGGGCTTGCGCGAGCTCTTGCTCCTGGAGGAAGGGCCACAGAGAAGCGCCCTCGGGAAGATGAGGAGGACGGTGATGCAAGGAAGAAAGGGCCCAAGAAGTCCGCGAAGGAGACCAGAGATGAGGGACTGCGAGAGGTGTTGAACAAGAGAAAAGCTGCTTTGCCCGCGCAGAGCGCGCTGAAGTTGAAAGGGGATACATCAGATAAGAAAAAGAAGAAGAAGAAGCGCAAGTTGTCAGAGAAAAAGCACAAGGCCAGGAGAGAACGAGCCAAAGGGGCCAGCTCTCATAGCAGTGATTCCGAAGATGATGAGACTTCTACTTCGTCAACGGGATCGCTTTTTCAGTTAGCCGCCCTGCCGCAGGGGGTCGACCGGTTGCACCGACTGCACCAGGAGAAGCCAGGAGCTCTGGCGGACCTGACGCTTCGGCGCTTCCAGGAGCTCCTCAATCGCTCCACCGGCGGGGGAACGGCAGCTCAGGAGCTGGAGATGCCACCGGTGGCCCGTGCCTATTTGAGCCAGATCTACATGGTTCGGAACCCGGAGTCGGCAATCGGCTTGAGGAACCTTCGGGAACTTCGGACATTGGCAACGCTGGTGGACTTGATGGCCAGCAACGATCCTCTGCGGGCATTGGACGTGGCAGTCCAGAGGATGAAAAGCATCGAACTGTTTATCGCTCAGGGTCAGTGGAGCCAGGCGAATCTGCTGGAGTTGATAGTTCCGGAAGAGGAACAGCGGGCTTGGTTCAGACAGGAACTGAAAGCCGCGCAGCAGGAGCACAAGAGCGACCTGCGGCTTCAGCGAGACCAGTGGCCGAAGCGAAGGACTCCCTGGTATCCGAGCCCCGGCGCCACAGGAGGCGTGGACAACAAGGAGGTCGAGAACAAGGATGGAGGACCTCCCGAAAACGGCGGGGGTCAGAACCCCGGGAAGGGGAAGAAAGGCCGAGGAAAAGGAAAGAAGGGGAAGCGATGGTGAGTGATCCATCGGTGTTGAATGTGTTGGAGTACCCGGCCATGGAAAGAGCGCTCAAGGAGTATGGAGTTTCCGATGCTACCCGGCAAAAGGTGAAGGACCTTTTGCAGGATCCGGAGGTGGTGGCTCTGTATCGCCTGCGCAAGTATGCTCTTGGAAAGAGCAAAAATTGGATACAAGTTGAACAGGACTTCTTCGAGATGATCGCTGATGTGGCTGGCGACCCTCCTGACATGGTGAAGGAGCAGCTGAAAAGAAGCTGTTCCTTTTTGGAGGAGGAAGCTAACCCGTCTGGGTCAGAAGCCATCTGTCGCCTGTTGGGAGTTGACAGCTCTCCGACTGGGGTTGACCCTCGGTCGGGGGAAGGTCGACTTCTAAAGGTGATTGAGGGCATTGAAGTGCGCGCTGCTGAAGTTGAGTGGCGTAAAGAAGATGGAGTTTATGTGGGTAACCCACACAAGGAATTTGGAGCGTCAATTTACCATCCTGAGTTTGTGAGCCAGCTGGATAAGGAGAAGGTTCGCTTGTCCCTGGCAGGGCAGAAGTTGTACATCAACTCTCGAGAGGTAGACACCGCTGAGTGGCTGATCCGAGAATTCGGACTGGTTCAGCGAGGGCACCTCACGCCGTTAGCATGGAGGCAGATGCTGCAACGAGGGTTCAGCAAGGAGTTGTCGGTGAGCCTTGTAGGAGTGGTCTTGAAGATAGGAATCGAAGACCGCCCTGGTGAGGTAGGGAATCTTTGTCGAGCCCTGCCGTGCTGCGCTCTGGAGAACTTTCATCGACTCTCCAAAGAGCTGCTCCCGTTGCCCATGCCCCCGTTGACAGAGGAGGAGAGTGCCTTCGAAGCTGCAGTGAAAGAAGGTCTCAGAGGACGTCTAGATGTGACGGGCGCTACCTGGGAAAAGTTGAACAAGGAGGCTATGAAACACGCAGGGAAGATTTGGACATGGTTGCAATGCCTTGTAATCAACTATCTCTATTGCAATGGCGCTGGAGGAAGAATGCTGTCAGAGTGTATGCTGCACTCTTGCCAGCCATCTGAAGGCCAAACCAAAGCGCTCAAGCGCTTGCAGAAGATGAGTGAGAAATGGCTTGAAGAAGATACAGAGGATGCCATCAAAGCTGATTGTTGGGAGAAATGTTCAGAAAGCTTGGGAGACATGTATACCGGGGCGAATGTGGGGAAGTCCTATCCATTGACGTTGGAGGCAATTTTGCCTACCACGCCGGGCCCTGGAGAAGCGGCCAGGATTCCTCTCTCGGAGGTTGTGAGTGAGAAGGTCAAGGAATATGTGGAGGCACCTTCATTGCTTCGAATTCCTGATGAGGAATTGATCGCGCCCCGTGTTGCGGCCACGGTTCAGGTGACGAGTCAAGAAGAATGGGACAAGATTGTGAGCCACCTGGTGGATGCAGGCATGCTAGAAAGAGAGGTGGAAGAAACGTTGAAGTACCAGGGTGAAGCAGTTCGGAATGGTGCTTTTGGGGTTCACAAAAGTTGGGTGCTGAAGGATGATGGAACCTGGCTGAGGACCCTGAGGTTAATTATCAACATGATTCCTGGGAACTCCTTTCAGCGTCGGATGCCAGTGAGGGCGTCCGAGAAGATGGGTTATGCACCTCTGTGGGGGAATCTTTATCTCCATGATGATGAAATCATCGTGTGCGCGGCAGAAGATCAAAAACACTGCTTTCACATCTATCGGCCGGGCTATGCCTGGCGCAGCTTCTTCAGCTTGAGTCGAAAAGCCAGCGGTGCCTCTTTCAAAGATGGAAAGGCTGGGAGTGGATTTCCCAGGGTGAAATCGGCGCCCATGGGATGGAACAACGTGGTTGACTTTATCCAGGATGGTTTCGAGAACATCGCGAAGGTGGCCGGGCTTGCCTCTAACCAGGTCATCCGGATGGGAGAGCCCAGTCCTTTGGAGCCGCTGTCAACCCCTCGTTCCTTTTACTCATTCTATGTGGACAATTTTGACCAGTTGAAGATCGTATGGAGGACAGACAAAGGACTGTTTGAGGGAAGGCCAACCGATGAGCAGCTTCAGCTGAGAGAAGCTATGGATGAACTGACGGTGGGGAGAGATCCCAAGAAGGCAGCAGAAGGAGCCATCAGTTGGACAAGCTTGGGTGCAGAGGTGAGTGGAGAGCAAGGTTGGGTCGGCAGCTCTCAGAAGTTTCGCCGAGCGCTGCTGAGTGCAAACCTTGGGCTGTTGGTAGGGGAGGAGGTCCGTACTGACTCCTCGAATCTGCAGTCTGTGGTGTCGAAGAATATGCACTCAGTGCAGTACAACCGGCAGCTGGCAGTGCTGTTTGATCGACTGTATGTGGAAATGAATGGGCCACGGGCTCGCATGATGACGGAGAAAAGCCGGGATGAGCTTTTACTTCTTAGCTGCTCACTCCCCATGCACTGGATGGATTTGAAGATGAAGGTGTCAGGCCAGGTCTATGCTACGGACGCTAGTCCCGATGGAGGGGGCGCATGTGCTACCACAGCACTCAGTCCGTGGGGAAACGCGCGGCTTCACAGCCTTGCCCACGAGCGAGATGGGCATGAGGGAGCCGCCACGGAAAGTGCTGTGGTCATTGAGTGTTTCGCCGGCATAGGCGGGCTGAAGCAGGCGCTTGACCTCCTGGGCTTTGAACCGGCCGGAGTGGTGGCAATTGACAGCTCGGCAGAGTGCAGCAAGGTCTACAAGCAGCATTGTCGCCATGTGATTTGGGTTCAAAGGATTGAATCCGTTACTGAGGAGCAGGTATTGGAATGGCGCCGGAGATTCCCTCGAGCCACAACCGTGATCATTGGAGGGGGGTGGCCGTGTGTGAATCACTCGATTTTGAACCCGAGGCGTCAAGGAGCAGAAGGCGCCACTAGCAAATTGCTGGACAATATGCTGGCAATTCGAGGATGGCTACAAGGTTGCTCGACCAAGTTGAACTTGCCACCTTGGAAAGTGGTAGAGCTTTTCGAGAACGTGGTCATGGATGATGCGGACTATGAAGCACAAAGCAAAAAGATAGGGTACACACCCTACTTTGTGGAAGCCGCTCAGATTGGGCGTTGTCGCAGGCCACGTCTCTACTGGCTCGCCGGTATGAAGCTGGTGGAAGGAGAAGATCTTAAGCTGGGTGCCAGGCGGACGCTACGGGGGCATTCCTATCAGGTGAAGGAAATCAAAATCGACACAGAGAGGCCCCCTTTGACCTGGTTTCTGGCTGAAGGTGCAACGAAGATGGCAGACCCTGAGGAGCCGTTTGCAACGTTCACCAGGCCAATCGCACGTCGAGAACCGCCAGAAGACCCAGCAGGCTATGACCAAGCCTCTGAGAAAGCTTTGAAGCGATGGAAAGGAGACAGCTATCGCTTACAGCCCTACCAATATGAAGGTCGAAACCTGGTCATCGACAAAAATGGTCCGCGTCGCCCGTCAGTTGAAGAGCAACTGCGGATGATGGGCTTTCAATCGTCGCATCTGACGACCAAGACCAGGCTCAGTAGTGACACCAAAGGGCAGATGATTGGCAACTCTTTCTCGGCCATGGTGGTTGCACGGCTCCTGGTTGGACTGGTGTTAACACCTGAACAATGTGCCAACAAGGACATCAGCCTCATGTTGTGGGAAGTTTGGAAAAAGGAGGACAAACCTTGGAAAGTGAGGTTTGCGAGTGTGGCTGCAGGGGTACCTGGGGTGGTGAGCCTGCTCGAGCGGGTCTTGCCATCTCCAGCTTCTCCTCTGCGGTCATTCATCGACCCTCAGGGCTGGCTTACAGACGAAGAGATGCTCAGCTACCTTTTGGCTCGCAATGGCACGCATCGCAGCGCAGAGATCCGAATTGATCTGGGAATGCCCTACTCAGTGGGGGAATTGTGCCGCCAGAGCATTGACCCAAGTCACTGGGTCTGGAAGGTCTTGATGTCATACTCTTGGAAGGAACCTGGTCAACACATCAATGTTTTGGAACTGGTAGCGGTCCTGGATGTGCTTCGCCGGCAGGGCAGAGACCAGAAGTGTCACGGACAACGTCTCATCACGCTGGTTGACAACCAGGTGGCCGTGAGCTGTCTCTCAAAGGGACGCAGCTCAGCTCGTGCACTACAAGGTCCCCTACGCCGCATCAGCGCAGTCTGCCTGGCTGCCCACTTTCGACTTTGCCTGGGATGGATTAAGAGCAAGTGGAATCCGGCTGACGGACCCAGCCGGTGGGCAAAGCGTAGACGCCATGCCTAGACAACAAGTCTTAGGCCGCCGTGGGCAAGTCGAGAGAAAAAGAGACAGGCAGGCGCTGGGATGTCTTAAGGACTTAGTTGTGGCGAAAAACACTAGGGACCGGTATCTAGATGCTGTTTCACGTTTCCTTTCCTTTCTGCAAGAACATGGATATCCTTATCCCTCCAGTTTTTCATGTCTGGATGGTAGGGTGTGTGAGTTTATTGAGGCTTTGTGGCATAATGGTGACCCAAAGTCTTTTGCCAGTGACTGTTTATCTGGCTTGGGACATTTTGTTCCGCAATGTAAACGAAGTTTGGTGGGAGCTTGGAGGTTGCATGGTAGTTGGACACGTGCAGAATTACCTGCTAGGGCTTTACCTTTCCTGCCAGTCATGGTTTATGCGCTTGGGCAAGCTGCTTTTGAGAAAGGATGGCCCGATCTGGCAGTTCTTCTCCTGCTGGGTTTTGACAGGTTTGCAAGGTCAGGAGAGTTGTTTATGGCCAAGAAGGGTGACTTCACTTGGAATAGCAGCAAGACTCGCGCTGTATGGTCTCTCCCGCTCACAAAAAGTGGCCAAAGAGTGGGGGCCCATGAGTCCCTTGTCATCGAAGACCGATGGTTAGTGGTTGCCCTGGCTAACTATCTGAGTCCTTTGGCCCCTGGCGATTTTCTCCGAACAGTCTCTCCCGGGGTGATGAGACTCCGACTTAAGACTTTGCTCAGTGAGTTAGACTTTCCAGAAGGGTACCAGTGGTATTCCCTCCGACGTGGTGGGGCCACGCACGCTTTCCGATCTTCTAATGATCTTTCTCGGATTTGCTTCGTTGGAAGATGGAATAGTATTAAGACTGCCCGGATCTATCTCACTGATGCTCTTGCACAGCTAACGGAAATCCACCTGGAGTCGCGTGTCACACAGCGCCTTCTCCGCCTCGCAAAGCGAGCGCGTCCTGGATTCGCGTTTGAATTCTAAATTTCGTTTTCTGCCCCCCTCTTCTTGCCCCCCTCGACTCTAAAGTTGTTCTTCTTTCAGGCCATCTCACTTCTCCCTGAGTCAATGCTTGAGAATGCTACCTTTTTGTCAGCAGAAAGTCTGCTAGCTTTGGGGGAGGTGGACACCGGTGTCTGGGTGCAGGTTACGGTTAGGCATGGGCCTGGGGGGCCGCACCCAAGATGGCTTGCTCTTGTGTTGTTTTCACTGGGTCTTCAGTGTACGTTTTGTCTTCTGCAGCAAAGTGG
>Ga0126342_10005933_pt1 | contig 21497 bp, 18 predicted proteins | sample Cyp1metagenome_FD_92528 | JGI IMG/M metagenome (GOLD analysis project Ga0126342, IMG submission 92528) | Coral microbial communities from Lord Howe Island, Old Settlement Bay, Australia - Cyphastrea 1 metagenome | ecosystem: Host-associated > Invertebrates > Cnidaria > Coral ... | reverse complement strand
CGACGACTACGACTACGACTACGACTACGACTACGACTACGACTACGACTACGACTACTACTACTACTGCTACTGCTACTGCTACTACTACTACTACTACTACTGCTACTGCTACTGCTACTGCTACTGCTACTACTACTACTACCACTACTACTACTACTTCTACTACTACTACTACTACAACTGCTACTCCTATACTACTACTACTACTACTGCTACTACTACTACTACTACGACGATATTTTTTTTTTGATACGGATATTTTTTTTTGATCTAGGTTTGCAGCACGAAACCCGTGAGGTCTCACACAGTGGCACCAGGATATTTTTTTTTGATGCACATATTTTTTTTTTGATGCGTGCTGGATATTTTTTTTTTTGATGCATTTATATTTTTTTTTGATACGTGTCTCTGTCGTCGGAGATCCAGGAGTTTCCAGCATGCTGCTCCTCTCTTTTCACGATATTCACCAGCTGCATCCTTCAGCACCGCACAGTTTAAGGTAGGCATTCAGCAACCTTTTCAGGTGGAGGAGAGACAAAATCACAAGGGATGGAATTTCTGTCTTCGACCCAAGCAGGTTTTGGGAGCTTTTTGCATATCACCCATCCAGTTTTGCTTGGCAAATTCAACCAGTGGAACCTCCAAATGGCTAGGTTTGCATCAACGGTGGTGCTGGCAGCATTGGTCAACCCTTGACGATGCTGATGGCCATGAACGAATCCCTGAAGGAGGCTGGAAACATGGACACCAACACTAGGTGTGCTGATGGTCGAAACCTAAATCGCGTCGTTTTCTTTTGATATATTATATGGCTGCTGTCGCTTCCTCAGCACCGACAGGAGCCAATGCTGCTCCCAAACCCCAGGTCCCGCAGCTTTTGAGCAATGGTAATCTCCCAAACCCCAGGTCCCGCAGCTTTTGAGCAATGGTAAACTCCCAAATCCAGCTGTTCCGTGGATGCTCCAGGCTCTCATAGAGGTTTGACTGCGGGGCCTCTTCCAAACTCTTCAGGCCTTTCCTCAACATCACCTGTCCCGAGCATGCAGGTCTCAAGCCATATGGAGTGGCCTACAATGATGAAGGCCAACTCGAGTACGACACGGCCAAGGAAGAGGCCTACCCCTGGGCTCTCTGTCGAGCCTATGCAAAAGGGCTCAAGCAGCAGTTGCTTGAAGATTGGTCCGAAAATACCGCCTGAAAGGCAAATCTTGGCGGCTTCGCCAGTAAAAAGGGAAGATGGACTGAAACCGTGGCTGGATTTTAAAATTCTCTTCCCTCATAATTGGGCGTGAGGCTTTTGATCCACTTCATTGGAAGTGAATAAATTTTTGGGACCCGTCTTTACCAACTTAGAGTTGAGAGGTAAGGCTTGGCATTGGCCAATGTCTGACCTTTGGTTTACGGAGATACTAGAGTAGAGGTTCCCTGTACATATATGCGTGTACAAAGCCTCTTCAGTAGCAACCACGAGGCACGTCAAAATAGGTGGTAAGCCTGGTGAGATATATAATTATTTTGATCTTGACTGGAATGACTTCAGTCACTGGAATTAATCGAAGTGACCGAGAGTAAACTAATAGACTATGACTTACAGAATATGGCAAAATCACAAAAATCGTAGTCACTAGACTGTTTACCCGTAAAATTAGTTCTAGTTTCACGATGCTTCAGAACGATTTACTTCCCTTGGTGTTGTGCAGCTGCTTAAAGTGGTGAGACACCGGCAGAGTTTCTTCACAACATCACCTACCTTTCCCCAAGAAATCTATGTAGTTTCTTGTAGTTTCGTGTAGTTTCTTGTAGTTTCTTGTTTTGTGCCTATAGAACTGGTGCCAGTTAGTGGGGTCAGTCATGATGTTGCCAAGTCTCGCACCAAGTAAGATCGACATTCGAACACGGTGCAGTTGCGCCCAGGACGTGAATTGCGCTGCCGGTGAGACTTCATGGAAGGAGTCGGATGGGTCGGTGCCTTGCATCAGCATCGCGCCAAGCCTTAGGTGTTTATCTTCAGACTATAACAGACTATATAAATCATTATAAAATGTTATAAATCTATATGATAAGTAGACGTAAATCTCAGCAAATTCAAGAAAATGAAGGAACATCGGGCTCATAAGGTGCAATTTTGGTGTCGTTTTTTTTTCAGGCGATTGTCAGTTTCAACCCTTCGCAAAGCCGAACGATTTCGAACGTACGAGGAGCACCTTTTCGTTCTGCTCTGGCAGCGGGATGAGATCTCTGCTTTTGTGGATCCCACTTTGTCCTACAACCAAGCCGGTCAGCTCATTAGCATCCAGGCGCAACACAATTTTTTGGCTGAAAAGATCGAATGGATATCGAATCGTTGTAGTAATTTGTTTGCCGTGATTCGGAGACTGATACTTGATAAATTTTGATGATATTTATATATATATATACACATATTGCGGACAACTTGAATACTGGTTGAGAGAGAAACGAAAGAGTCCAGACAAGGTCAGGGCTGGTTTTCAACGCTAGAGACGAACTATCACAAGACATACAGTGTGTAGTTTGCGCTTGTAAAAAGTCAAGGGAAATAAGCGACCATACTCCGAGGGTATCGTTATATCTCATAAAGAAAACAACAACAAAATAGTTCATCACTCTGGTGCAACTTTGTCACCAGGAGAAACTGCGCCATGGATCTGCAACCTTCAAAACATACAAACGTCCGACCACGCCCACCTGGAGTGCTGTGCAGGACATTCATATTATTATGACATTGAGATGAAATGAAATGAATTGCAGTGAATTGCAATTATATAGCAGTCCTTGAGATTTTTTCAACCCTGGATTAGCTGTTGAGGTGCCAGGAGGCTCAAGTTTGTAGTTTCTGATCAATCATGCAATTATTTGTTTGAAATCCCCCTTGAATCAAACCCCTATGTTCCTTATATTCCTTGACATTTCTTTGCCTTTTTTACCTTGTGAGGATTACATGAACAAATGCTTTCCCGGACGGCACGCAGCTGATGCGCCCTTCGACATTCCCATGCAACTTGGTCTGACATTCTCAATTCCGACCGTTCCGACATGTTGAAGAATGGTTTCATTGAAATGATTGGACCCACCTTGGACCCACCTTGGACCCACCTTGGACCCACCTTGGACCCACCTTGGACCCACCTTGGACCCACCTTGGACCCACCTTGGACACAGTGGGTGTAAACAGTGGGTGTAAATTTGATTCATATTTCAAGAATGGTCGCCCATGCAGTTTCCTTGCTTGTCCACTGCATATAATGATTCCAATGTCCACCAGGAAGATTGTCCTGAACATTGCTGTGGGTGGCTATGGAAAAGCTGGCATGATTTGCTGTTGCGGACTTCTGATATCTGCTGAAGAGAATGTACAAATGTATACAAATGTCAAAAGTTGACCTGTGGTGCATGTTCAGATATGTTCTCGATATGTTCAGGTGGTGCTCCATGTTTCTGGGGTGAGAAGACGTGTGCTGATAGCTGTGGTGCTGCGGTGGGATCCGAGCTGATCATCTCGGACATCAGTGTTTGGCAGTAGTAACTCAGTAGTAGATAGAAGATGTCCTTGAAGTAGTCCTTGAAGTACAAGTAGGTTTTCCAAGCTGTTCTAAACGGCACTAAACGCAACGGGTATGGGTCGAAATTGCTGCCCTGAGATCCCCTAAGTGGGATGGTGAATGACCCAAGCCCAAATGTTACGAGCTCTGGCACCAGCCTATGCGCTGGTGGGGCTCAAAGCTTTCGTGAGGTTTTAAGTCTTGCCCACCTCGATTTTAACACCTCTTGGAGCTGAAATTCGACAGAAAAATGAGGCCTTGCAAATCTTTTATTCGAGCTGGAAGATGACCAACACTGACCAACACAAAATGATCAGTTTCCAATGAAGAGGGAGAGTCTTCTGGTAATTCTGATATGGAGTCCAGCTTGCATTCCGGCGAATCAAGCTTGAGTATATTTTAACGATTGGCATCGGATGGCTGTTTAGGGCTCGGGCGCAGGGGAGGGTGGCCCAGTGGGGGGGCAGTGCGATGAGGGACCGGACCAGGTGCACCCTTGCGATGTGGGTACACTGATGAATACAGCTGATTGATACCCTGATCAGTAGAAAGACGACAAAGATGAAACACTGCAAATCGCTCCACAGCACTGCACCATGGCATCAGTGGTTCAGTGGTTGCTACTGCATCTACTGTCTTTTCACCACTGATACCTGTCAGGAGCCGCAGAAGTGACCGCCTGGGCACAGCCTGCAGTGTTTGCTTCGATGTTCCGTTTGAGCTTTACTGCACTGTTCATTTGGGCGTGTCTAAAAACGGGGCATCATACCAGCAAAATTGCTATTTCATTGGCAATGTGATGATTGGTCAGTACACTCAAGGTATACAGTGTTATAGCGATTTACGGGGTGTGCTGTGATGTGCTGTGTATCTATTTGTTTTGGACAAGCAGAAACCCACTTTGTTCTTTCAGCTCCCGAAGGCAAAGCTCGGGCGCGCCGGCGTAGAGACTCGAAGAGGAACAGTCCGGAACTTTTTTTTTCGTTCTGAAAACAACTTCAGATATCTTCAGATGTTTCATCTAAGACTAAGGCATCGAAGGTTCCTGTGCTTTCGCAAAATGCGGCGGTCTTTCTTCAGGTCGCACTCGCAGCAAACGCACACGCAGCTCACGACGTCGCCGAAGCGCAACAGTGAAGCGTCGCGAAGGCCTGACTTGTATATGTTCATATATTTTCTCTTGATTTGTGTTGCTGGATTTGTTCGTCAACATGTTTTCCAAATGATTGGATGATCATGATGATCTTGGATGTTGAATTGTTTTGAAATCCTTTCGACATGTTTGAAAAGGTCATAACTGTCATAACTCATAACTGTTCATTCTTGGCAGGTCGGAAGCGCGTGGGTGCACGGAGGCAGTGCCAAGATGTGCCAAGCTTTGTCACGCAGACGAAGTCATGGTGCAGATCGTGGCGCCGCTGACAAAACGCCTCGGTACTGAGTACTTTCCACACCTTTCCACACCTTTCCACACCTTTGTTGAATGGTTGATCCATGTTGATCCTGTGATCTGAGCATTTCGCATAGCCCATAGCAGCCCTGCAGGTCTTTAGAAGCACTCTTCCACTGGAGGAGACAGTCTAGGAAAAATCGGAAGCGGCAAGTGGATATAAGTGGATACAGACAAGAACAAGTTCGATAGCAATTAGAAGAAGTACAACCTAGCAACTGCCTAGAACGACAGTTGAAGAACCCCACAACCTGTGATCACCGGTAGGTCCTAGGACTTTTCTACACTTGTTCAACAGAATCCTCAACGCTTCACAGGGGACACCTTGAAGTCACTACACCTGGCCAGGTTCATGCCATGTGTGTGTTGGGTCGACGACGTGGGAAGTTGGCCAGAAATTGGCTGCGGTGCGGTGATTGGTGACTCGTGGTGACTCCTGATGACCAGGAAGGCGTTGGAGAGTGGAGAGCTCAGAAGGGCCCGGATTGCCGGACCAGTGCTGGATAGTGCTGGAGGCATCTGGAGGCCAAAGACGATCTCAATGGAGCCAACAGTGAAAGTCTGTGACTACAAAAGTTCAAACATGTTCAAAAGACAAGATTTCCAGAACTCTCATTGGGAGCACTTAGAGGAATTGAATGGAATTTAGGCTTAGACGCATTCATTCTCATATAAAGTGGATTAAAGTGGATAAACCAGATGATAAACCAGATGATAAACCTGCTCAGTGAGAGGTTGCCACGCTGTTGCCACGCTGTTGCCGCCCGAGGCAGTTGGGATTTGGACAGCACGACTCCCAGCAGCGATGAATCCGTCCGAGCCCCGAGCCCCGAGCCTCGAGCCGGGCAGATCTACGGCATCAAATCCCGGCGACACTGAAGAGTACTGAAGAGATAGAGAAACAATGAGAAACACGTAGGAAACAGGACTTAAGTAATAAACAATAATAAACAATACAAACAATGTGTTAAAACTTAAAACTGTTAAAATATGTTTAGTTTAGATATTTGATATTATTTGATTACAATGTGGAATCAGAATTTGAGTATGGTCTAGCTGATTGCAAGAGGGTTGACAAATGTTGACAACATTGCTTGGAGTCTATGAGTCGGGGAGTCCTCAGCCTGCTCAGCTGCTGTTAACTTCAAAAGTCGTTTCCTGTCGAATTCCAGACATCGCTTGAGACATGGCAGTGGCATTTGGTGTCGCAAAAGTGGTTCTGTGCCTCTGGCTGGGAGCCTTGGGTGCTGATTCCGATGATTACGAAGGCACCTCGGCGACATGCACAATAATCAGAATGATCAGAATGACAAGTTATTAATAAGAATGGTTAAGAATGGTTAAATCAGTTAGAAATAGTTAGATTAAATTTATTTTTATTGTTTATTATTCATGCAGGTGAGAAGTATACTAATTAGAGAGACTGAACTGTCTCCATGAACTGGAAGATACTGGAAGTGTCATGATGTACACAGATCTTCCGATGGTCCCAACTGTTTTCCCTGCGCATCTCCTCTGATTATACTGCAAGGTGACAATCAGTGGAACACTCTTTTTTGGCTTCAAGGGTTTAATTATTGATGACTATTGATCTTCAGTTCACAAAAATCAGAATAGTTGCGCTTGTATCAGGACCGCATCATCAGATGTGTGGATTCTGTAGCTTGAGACATTGCAGGACGTGGCTGGCCGAAATGGGCGTCCTTCTCAAAGAATAAGACAAACAAGACTGGGTCAGGACGTGGATGGCCGAAATGGGCGTCCTTCTCAAAGAATAAGACAAACAAGACTGGGTCAGGACCTGGATGGTTCTCGAAGAACAGGACTTGGCCAAAATGGTTCTCAAAGAACAAGACTGAAGTGCCGACATACCCGTGTGGCTGCAGAAACTGGAAAGGTGTCCTTGCACCAAAGGTGCGGAAGAGTTTGACACTGGCACACTCTGAGAACTGTACAGGTTGGCATAGGAAGTCAAGACCTAAGGTCTACTTAAGGTATGTTAAGGTGTAGGTAAGGTCTATGTCACAATGTTGAAATGCCACAAGCCTCGTGCTTCACAAAAGATCACGAAGTAGGCGGCAGGCGTAAAACTTTGCAGATCTTTGCAGATCTTTGCAGATCTTTGCAGGTGGACTTGGAGGAGTTCAGCATCAATGCAGATGAGAAGTGTGAGAGACCCATGCAACATGCCTCGATGACCCCAGGGAAGTTCTGCAGCTGCGACAAGGGGAGAGCCGCCAACTGGGACCAAGCCGTCAGCGAGGCGGCAGGGACAAGACATGACAATCATGACAATGGCAAAGCTAAAGATATGAGGATTGCATAGGATTGCGAGTAGTGTTCTATTGTGAGACGCTTCTTAGAGGCGATTTTCTTCTCAACCCCAAAAGACATGTTCTTTCCTCATGATCGTTTCAGCGCAAATCATGCGCTCATATCCGTTCCATCTAAGTGACACAGTGTGCCACAGGCACAGAAAGCAGTTGATGACGCAGTGTCTCCAATTGTCGAAGAGATGATGAACGCCATCACGGCACTCCAGGAGAATATGGGACAACATGAGACAACAGAAACAGCAAAGGATTCGACTGCCGAGAGCAGTTCAAAGACGTTTAAGGATGTTTAAGGATGTTTAAGGATGTTTAAGGCACAAAATGCTGCCCCTTCTATTTGACCCGCTTGTTTCATATTTAATTACGCCCTTTATGTTTCTCCTCTTTGGCCTTGTATTTGTCGAGGAAGAGCTTGGAATGATTGTCGACAGCTCCTCCATGAAGAAGCTGAAACCGAAGGTCACAAGTTTCCCACGGAAACAGGGTGAAGGCCTTTGGGTTTGCTGCTGCCAGAGTGGAGAAGCTGGCAAGTGCAGGACTGCAAAATGGTCACCAAAAGCTGTGTGTTGAAGTCAATGTTCTTTCTGGGTTGGGGTTTACGACGGGAATGGAACAGCTTTTCAATCAAAGACCTGTCACGACACGTCAATTGATCGCAGGAAGGATGCGGAACAGACTGGATGGAAGGCAGCGCATCATGAAGCACCTGCTGACGCCTGTGAGAACGAAGCTACTGAAGGTACCGAAGATACGGAAGCCGAAGATGAGGAACAAGCATGAAAAGATTGAAAAGGCCTGATACCGCAGAATCCGCAAACTTTGCAAACAATCATGTGAATCAATGTGAATCAATGTGAATCATGCCATTCAGCGATGGTGCCATGGAGGTGCCACTGATGCCACCTGAGGTAGCCGTCGTAGCTAGTTCAGCAAATCTCCCTCCAGACTCCTCCAGCGCTTAAACTCTGAAAAAAGTGCGTTTGATGTTGCTGGCATTGCTGGCAGACATTGGCAGACAGAACCATCGAAGAACCTACAGAGTCTGATTTCCTCACATCTCTCCGGATTTTTATTCGTCTGCATTAGAAGATGTTTTTGATTCGCTCTGTCACTCCTCACTAATTCTCACTTCCCAGCATCTTTGAGTCGCATTTGTGTCACAAGTCGCAACAAATGATCTGAGTCTCAACGAGTGTGATCTTTATCTTTTCCCGAGGTCTCGGACAGCACCTCACAGGCTGCGCAGCCGGGCTTATTTGCGGCTAAAGTGGCTAAAGTGGCTAACCTTTCCAGCTGCACAGAACGCCTCATTCGCCTCACACGCCTCACTTCCATGAAGATCATGAAGATCATGAAGATCATGAAGCTTCGAACCTTCGAGCCGAGAGTCGAAAGTTGGAAAATCCGAAGATCTCAACGGCTCGAAGCTTCGATGTCAAACAAACTGTTCATCTGAACATATCTGAACAGTATATTGGAACATACTGGAGCATTCTACACATTGGATGGACATTAGTATTACGTTGCAATATATCATAATATATCACACTTCTAGTATTATGATGATAAATTATCACACATATATATATAATTATAATATATATATATATTACTTATTTGCTATCTTTGCTGGTCTACATACTTCCATAAAGAATGTGGATGAAGCTGGACGTGGTGCACTCGCACAGTGTCCAGTGGACCAGTCGTCTTCCGACTGAGTTCGGACTGTGTCCATCTGTGTCCATCTGTCCTAGGTTCTTCGAGGTTCTTCGGTTCTTCAATGGTCCCCTGAAACACCGGCGGCGGCGCGAGTTGCGCGAGTGCCATCTTTCCTCCTGTGCCCGCGGTGCCAGGGACCCGAACGTACTTTGCCGGTTCGGGGCCGAAGCTGGGGGATGGAACCTGGGGAGAGACGGTGAGATGGTGAGATGAGGGTGGGATGATTTGACCAGGGGGAACTCTCTGTGGTTAAGAAATATTAAGAAGAGAGCTTACTAGCTTAGCATATCTTAGCATATGTTAGCATATCTTAGCATGATTGCCAGCTGAGCCAGAGACCTTGGGTTTTTATCTCCAAATCTGGATGGAGGCTGTGTTGATCACAACTTTAAATGGTTCGGTTGGGTAATCAGTCCAAGCGCCGGAATTGACACAAATCCACTGCTGAACTGCTGAAAGCCAAGAGATTTGCAATGATTTGCACGTTCAGCGATGCAACGCAAAGAGAACTGAGAACAATCTTGAAATGTGATCGCTTTGCAGCCAAAGAGGTGACTTACCGCATTGACTTGCGACATCTTCGGACATCTTGCAGTGGTCCTTTGGTGGCTCTGGCCTTGACACGATGGTCGCTGCGGGCAGAAGTCCAGAGGAATGCCGCAGGATGCCTTCTGAATGCCTGCAGAATGCCTTCAGCGCGATGATCAGCGCAGAGGAGTTGCAACGGATTGTGTAGATCAATCTGGATATCCCACATGGGCCGATTCTATGATTCTGCGAGTCCCCAAAATTGAGATTCTTCACTTTGGTCCGAACACATAGGCAGCTGTGGCTGTGAAGAGTCTAGTCTCTTCTTGTTGTGATAAGGCATTGCTGGAGTTCCCTCGTGAATCCTCACCAATGTGTCTCAAATCATTCAATAAACATCAATAAGTTTAAACGTATTCCAAACCACTTTCATGCAAAGCGTTCATGACAAATGCTACTTGTTCTGCCACAATCTAGAAACATCCAGAAACAAGGTTAGGGTCAAAACATCTTAGAATCCATCTTAGAATTCTTAGAATCAAAGAGTATCTTAATTTCGAGAAAGTCACATATCTCATATCGCCCCGCAACAAGGTGGGAACGCGTTGGCAAGTCTATTGCGACCTGGTGCTCAGCCTTGGTGTCATAAGTGTCGAGAGTCAATGCTCTTGGATTGTGAGAGACACAAAGCGCAATGCAAACTATCACTAAAATCACTAAAAATCACTAAGCACTAAGCACCAAAGACATTCGAAGACAAGCTTTGTGTGGGATCAGATTTACTTTCTCGTTTGCCTCAAATCAAAACAAATGATCAATCAAAGAGCATTGCACTGATGTTGATGATTCACACGTGGTTTCACCAAAGCCCTATTAAGGTGATTTCCGAAGTCTGAAGCATGTCAAGTTCCTTTTTCCATGTTCAGCGGCACCTTGCTGACATGTCAAAACAAGGTATGTAATCCTATGAAAACTGCACATCTTACTCCATTTTGTGTAGTTTGCAGCGGCTTCAGTGTCGAAAGCAAATGGAGTGGAAATGCAGTGGATATTCCACTTGTTGCTGAGACTCGTTGAGACTTGTTGTCCCAATCACTGGATATCACTGGTCTGTTGAACACTGCGCTTCGGTGCCGGGAGGACGGAGTCTTAGCAGACTTTGACCGCGGTGTTGTGGAACGCACTGGCAACCAGCCCAAAGAGTCGCTCGTCAACTGGACCATTCTGGCGAAACCAAGGACAACAATTAAGATAATAAAACATAATAAAACGAATTAAACCGAACAAAAGAAAATTATAGAAAATCTTGTAGAATACTCATAGAATGATAGAGGTTGTCAGATCATGTTTATGTGTTCTCTTTGTCTAACGAAAAAACAAAAAAACAACATTACAAGCAAACGCAAGTCTACCAACCAAGGTTTTCACGACGCGCAAAGTGCTTCTGGCATGTCTCGTCGTGTTGCATCTTCAAGCATGTGATTTGTGGCATGGAGCCTAGAGAAAACAGTGGGACACGGGGGACACGGTCATCAGATTCAACCAATAAAAGAACGCAAAGAAGCGTTGTGCCAGGATGTGGCGCCGTTTGGCCCCGCCACGGACCAAAGAGTTTTTTGTGCCGGAGCTCAGCTTTCTATGTATAGGCTTTATATGGTTTTATATAGGTTATGTAAGCAATGAATTCTTTTCTTGATCAACCTGAATCTCCGTGCATTTTGTCCGATTTCACTGACAAAGCCAAAGACTTGCCCAGCGGAGCACCAGAAAACACAGAAAACTCTCAATAGTTCTATTCTATCCTATTCTGGTCTCTTCCGTGTCAACAGTCCTTTGTGGTTCAGAAACAGTGTGTCACACTTAGAAAAGATGCTTGCTCACTCTGTCCAAGGCCAAGTTGGATTGGATGCAAGGGGGCGCAGAACTCTGGACTGGAAGACAAATGTTTGTTTGCTCACTCTGACTATTGCCTAGGCATTTCCATTTTGGCCATGTGCTCCTAAAAATGTGAGCCAAACTACTAGATCCTTGCAAGAAATGCGAGGGCTTGTTGTTCAGCCTCCCAACCTCGCATTCCCAACTTTTGGAAAGGGATATTAGGATACTCCAGACATTTTTCCTTCGAACTTTGGATGTGAAGAGGTAAGCCAAGCCGATCAAGCCGGTAGCCCTGTCGAAACTCTGCTTGAAAGATCTTGAAAGCGTGTCCTGCAGGAAATATTTGGAGCCTCTCTGTCCTGCTGTTCTCACAGGCTCTCCATCTGGTGACTGGGTGCGGAAACCTGGCACTGCGGCATAGCTTCCTGTATACTATAAGATGAATAGAATGAATAGTATATTCATAATATGAACATATTATGAACATGTAGATATTGTTGATGTATGATGTATATTGTATAAGTATTTTGGCATGTACCTTATGCAGAGTATTATGACACTAAATATATGTTTTATTTTGCATGAGCTTCTCTCACGTGATATTTATGTGCCTTGCTTTGCCTCCTCAAACATGTTGATTGTGTAAGGCCGGGCCACAGAAAGTTCAATGGTGCGAGAAGAATTTAAGGCTCTCCGCCGACAGAGCAATGAGCTCAATCGAGGCTATAATTGACTGTCAGTAGTGGTAGCCGTCAATATGGGGCGTTCAGTCCGCCTTGCTATCAGCATGAACATGCATGAACTAAAGAAGAGCATCCGTTGCTGAGGTCCTCGTTGTGAATGCGAGCGACAAGGCCCTGTTCAGCCATCCTGGTGCAATCCTCGTGGACGACCGGGCTGAATATCGCCCGAGGGCTCAGAGAACGAACATAGGTGCGGCAATGAGTCTTCCTGCTTAAGTATGTTTTATAATGTTTAATATGGTTTTAATTTGTTTTGTGTGTTTAGTCTGTGATGCTGGTACCAGGTCATGTCCTACTGGGTGCTGACCCACATCATCATGGCAGTCTTTGGGCTTCATTGTTCTTCATTGTTCTTCATTGTACCTAAGTTATCTTAAGTTTACTTCACCTCCAAGTCCGCACGGTTCACCCGGTTGCGGTTCACCCATCCTGAATGCTTCTGAATTCTGAATCGTCTCACAGCCGTTCCGAGGTGATGACTGGGAGGCCCGTGGCGGCATCTTTGTGCACTTTAAAGAGGCCACGGCGCACGCCCCAGAAACAGGAGAACAGAACGAGAACAGAACTCCAAAGTTGATCACTGCAACGATCACTGTTGATCATGTTGAACGGATTTCATACGAAGTCTAGGGATTGTCAAGTTTGATCAGCCCCGAACTCCTTGTTTGAAGATCATACCGGGTGATGCAAATGGTATTCCATGATATTTGGCGTATCAACCCTTCTGCAGACATCATTGACTGCCTTTATTTTTTGATATTATCAAGGGACACGAAGAATGACAAGACTTACAAGATACACAAACTGACTCGAGCCAAGCACTTTGGGACAGCAAGGGCTTCAGTTTATGCCCTAAGGACTCCATTGCCATGGCAGCAGCCTTGGGCGCTGCCGTGCAACGCACCAGTGAATGTAAAGTGTAAAGGAATGTAAAGTGCATTTTTGCTAGTTCCTGCTAGTTACTTGCTAGGTCCTGCTAGTTGCTAGTTGCTAGTTGCTAGTTGCTAGTTGCTAGTTGGATCGGGGTAAGCCGAGGTGAAGGAAGCTCTGCAGAAGCTCTGCTACTGTGGCGCGTTGCCACCGGGACCTGGTGCCCTCCCCGCTCCTCGGTTGAGTGTGAACATGAACATGAACATGCCATAAATCATTCATTTTTTTCATGTAAAAAATTGTGTCCCTTTGCATCATATATCATCATATATCATCATATATCATCATATATCATCATATATCATCATATATCATCATGTATCATCATGTATGCATCAATTAATATGCATCCCAATCCGTGCAACTTGTGAACCTGTTGAGGACTTCTCTATTTTATCTCGATGATGTTATCTGGATGATGATTTGCGCATTTGTCTCTTGGCGGTGAGAGCTGTTACTCAAAACTGTCCAAACTTTGGTCCCGTCAAAAGCCTAGCAGTTTGTGTTATATCTATCAGCGGAGCATATCACAATGTATCACCACTGGCAGCTCAAATTTCATTGTATCAAACAGTTGTCGCTTTGATTTTTCTTCATGCTTGTGATGACTGGAATCAACAGGGATGAGATTTGCAGGTTTATATCTCTGCCAAGCTGACCCAGTCTGGCCTCTCTACAGATGAGACTTCCGTTTCACGCGCAAAGCCATCGTCAGCACTTCTGACATATTTTCATTTGCAGCATGGCGCCATCGCTGTATTGAAATAGAATGATTTTCCAGGATTTTTCAGCAACTCAATACCAGAACCATCCAGAACCAATCGGTGCGCTCTTGTTGGGCCTCTGAGAATTCAACAATCCCAAGTCTGCCAAGTCCCTAGGCTGTTCTGCAACTCTATTCCAAGCTTGTGGAACGACAAAGGTGGTGTCCAGTGGTTGCAACTCTGATGAATGCATGTTGGATTTGAAGGCGACTTTGCACGGTGTGAATAGGCTGAAGAAACATGGTAGGATTGGATCATGAAGAGACGAGAGAATCCCATTGCCAAGACGACATCTTTGGCTGTGCTATCTTTGTTTGCATATCTTTACATATCTTTGCAAAGCTCTTTGCTACCAGTTGTACACCAGTCTTGTTCCAAAGCCGTGCAAAGAGCTGTCCAATGGCCCGCCTTTCAGTGCTGAATCGCAGTGAGATCGCGCTGCAGCACCAGCACTTCAAGCAAGACCCTCCACCAATGCGATGCCAAGACATCTGGTTATGCTCAATTGATGCGAAATCGTCCCCAAGAGTGGAGTGTTCTGAAAATCGAATGCGGACGAATGCCGCATCAAATGGTCTAAATTCTTGCAGGACCGCAGAGAGATTCCCAAGCCGGATTGAAATTGCGCCAAATTAGTGGCTGATGGGCTGATGAGTTCTCATTGTATTCTCAATTTCCAGTGTTGAGTTGGATGTGTTTGGAGTCTCTGAAGTTCGCGGTCCCTGCATTTTGTCAGGGCCCTGTCCGCTGTTCTGTGCTTCAGATCTTCCCTCGGCGCAGACGTGTCCAAAGGTACCCTGAGGAAGCGATCGCTGGACAAACTTTCACAGCACTGGACAGGTGTGAAATGCCCACATGCAGTCACAGAGAAACTTATACAGTCAAAAGTATTCAAAAGTCAAAACATTCAAGTATAAAAGACCTGTAAGACTTTACCCGAGGCAGACCGATCGCAGTGCTTTTGGTAGCTAGTCTGACCTGCGAGGGAAATTGAAGGCAAAAAGAAGAGGAATCACAGCTTTGCCAAGTCCGCCTGCTTCATGCTAGTTTTCTACAGAACGAAATCAACGAAAACTAGGCCGGACAAAGGTCGTGACGGGAACACTGAAATGGCATGAAATAGCCAAGTTTCGTGATGGCAATTCGCTTTGCCATCGCTGTATATTGCTGTTGCATTTCGCATCTTTGTGGCTCGCAGTGACACTGCCCCAAAGGAGGGTGCAATCCCTCTAGCTTTTCATTTGTTCCCCCAGAAGGTGCGGTGCTGTGCTTGATGGGGATACACAGTACAAGCTCGTAGGCGATTAAGATTTTAATGAAGGTACTCATACAAATAGAAAATTAATAGAATATACATAAATATTTACACATATTTATACACATATTGATATACATTGACCGTCTGTGGTGCTGCGTTCGCGCTTACTCTGAGGCGCCTGAGAACCATGGGAACCGAAGCAATGCCAAGACCTTGGGGGGAATTTTGCTGTAGAATGAGATGAATAACTCCCACTCAGTTCCAACATGTCAAACCCATCGGATTCCATGGGGTTCCACAAAATTCCACGCAGTCAAAGTGATTCGAGGTTTGGCCTTACTGGCAAGGACTTTGTGATCCTTGCCGCGGATGGTCAGGCCACTGATGCCTGATGAACATGCTGCAAATTGCTGCAAGGATGGAACGCTTCTAGGATTCAACAGTGCAACACTTCAGTGCCTTCAATGGGTGAGAACAAACTAGGCTTTATGCTGTGGCTCCTGTTTTAATTGCTGGAATTTGGCAGGCGGCCTATTCTATCATCCGTCTCAAGAACGACGCAGACAAGATTTGGAAGGTTTTGCAGACAAGTTATTTCGAGCGATCTTTTTAATGAAGATTTGCAACAAGAGTGATCATGTCACTGATGTACTGTATTGATTTGTATTGAGAAAACATAGAAAACGCCTTCAGACGGCTTCGTGGCATCCCAGGTGGGGAACATGCTCTTTGGATGCTCAGGGCCCTCGGCAGACACTGCCAACTTCGCCTGGAAGCTCAGGAGAAAGGACCAAATGGAACAGGACCCGACTCAAGCGTCAAATGAGTCAAATGAGTCAAATGAGTCAAATATGTCGTCAAAGATCTTTATCATTCTTTACCATTTTTTACCATTCTCCTATCTTTACCTGGAGGCTTCCTGCAAACACTGACTCGAATGTGGAAAGATGTGGAAAGATTGGGGATCCAAATCTTCAATGGCCTCCAAGTGTGGCTGTGTCTTTGCTGTTTTGACCTTTGTTTGTGTTTGTACTTCGCAATCCTGGCCGAGATGGAATTCATCGAAAAAAACGTGAAGCTCAATGAGCTGAGAACGGGCATCCCCATGTCGACCAAGGCTCTTTTTGCTCGACTCTTTTGAACATTTTGGAACATTTTGGAACCGTTTCTTGAAAAAAGTTTCATTAAGGGTGAAGTTCAACACAGTTTAACACAGTTTTCGGCGCCGAGATTGTGGCAAGGCAGCTGCTAGCTTCACCCGCAATGAGTTGGCTCATGCCCTGCGCAAGGGACCCTTCCAGGTCCGCAGTCTTGAGATGTCTTGAGATGTCTTGACTTTGAGCAGTTTGAGACTGAATTGGCTGTGCAAAAGTATCTTCAAGTGACAACTGTAATCAACTGCTAAATCCGGATAGGTTGAGTCTTGAGCACATATTGGTGCGACAGGAATCGAGAATGACCATCAATGACTGAGAATGACTGAGAAATGAGAAATAGAAACTAGTTGAGTTCGTTGAGATGACGGAGTCAGAAACCTGAGAATCTGAGAGAACTTAGAGGTCTTTTTGATTCTTTTTCATTCTTGTTCATTCTATTTCCGGTGTTTCTGGGCAGAGAGGCGGATCTTCTTGTTGCCGGAGTGGACAACGAAGGCCCCAGCCTTTACTTCATGGTCGACAACTTAGTGCGTTCGAAGTATGTCTTCAGTGTTTTTCTTCATGTTTTCTTCAAGCGCATCTATGTTTGACGTCTTTTCTTGTTTCTTCCATATTCCTCCAAGGACTACCTGGCAAGTTCAGTGAAGGTGAACAAGGCACAGTCATAGAAGCTCTGATTCCTTGGCATTTGCTATGCATTTGCTATGCATTTGCTATGCATTTGCTATGCATTTGCTATGCATTTGCTATGCATTTGCTACATGTCTTCTCATATTGATTTCGAATATGCTAAGTCTGCTACTGTGTTAATCGACTTCCAGGAATGATTGTTTGAGCAGGGGCATGTCTGGCCAGGCGGCTCATGGCTACGGCGCCATGTTCACATTAGGTTTGATGGCACGAGCCTTAGACTTTTTTCCAACTGTGACGAACGAGTAGAAGGATCGAACTGGCGGAGTGCACCAAATTGCATCAATTTTATTCAGGATCGATACTGGAAGCCAGATCTCACTGAAGAAGAGGCACGAAAGTGGAGTAGACCTCTGACAGCGAATACGCTTGCTTCAAACTTAAGCAGACAGTTTGGAAGTTGTTTGGAAAGTTAGTAGATATTTGTAGATAAATAATGATAAATATTTGTCATTATTTGTCTAACCTTCCGTGTTTCCTCAAAAGTGGCTTGAATGCTCGATGCAAAGCTTGGAGGCCATTGACATCATCAAGAAATGCATCAAGGAGCTGGAGACGTGTCTTGGCCGAAGGGCGATAGTCCCACAGCCGACAAGCTTTCATCAGAGAGGAGGGTACATTCAGAGATGGGGGTTTCATAAAGAGGGTATCCCCAAATCATCCAAAATTAGACAACTATTGAAATCCATGGTTTTAGGGATCCCAGGATCCCCCATTTCAGCAACCCCCCAGATGAAGATTCGATGGAGTCCTGTGCTCTGAGGATAGAATCTGACTCATTGGAATCTTGCACTTGACTATATTGACTGATTCTTTCGAAAATCCTGAGGCGCTTCATTGTAGATTTGCCCGGGTACAAATGTCCTGCCCTTGGCATGACCGAACAGGTTTTGCCCTCCTGCTCGTACTACTTGTCTGATCTTGTTCGTGCTTGGCCTGTTGATAGGCAAGATCGTGAGCAAGACTGGCATTAAGGAAGTGCAGTGCTAGCCTTGGCGGTGCAAAGTCGCTGCCATTTCCACCATGGGTTTGTTCCAGGTGTAACACGCATCAAGAAACAACGAAAAAGAACAAGAGATAACAAGAGGCATTTCCATACATTTCCATACATTTCCATACATTTCCATACATTTCCATACATTTCCTTCAAATCCTGCCGAGGCTGTGAGAGAGCTACCAGCGACCTGAGCAACACCCGCTTCTGAGCTCCAATGTCATACCTGGCCATGGAAACTTATGGGCTAAATGGCTAACAGCGGCTCCCACTTGTGCTTCATTAATTGGTCTCATGACACATCATGATAAGTTTAACAAGTTGCATTACATTGCAAAGTGGTGAGATTAATAATCTGATATAATCTGTAAGTTATTGTAACTTCTAGAATTCGGAGCCAGGATCCTAAGGTATGGATTTCACAGTCAAGGAAGCCGGCAGGACAAGTGCTCCGACGGCGCATGTCAGTCTGAACAGGACGCGTGGCTGGCCAGTGGAAAAGACACACTCCCGCAGCTTCAGATTTTGCAAGCAGCTTCCGTCTGGAGACTTTGTGAACGTACGTGATGATGCATGATGTCATGATGTCAACATCAAAGTTACCCAAAGGTTCTCTAGTGATCTTGTATCGATTTTAATGTCTTCGGCATGTTCCGGTGATCAGCTTGTTGGATTTTCTGGCTTGGTGCAAAATCGGGCAGTCTGGATGCTTTTGGTGTACAAGTGGCTTAGCGCACAAGATTGTTTGGTAGAATCTGCTTGTTGGAAAATGGTTTTTTCTGTGCAAGCTGCTTAGCTGAAAAGGCTGTTGGTGTAAAGACATTTCTTGGCACAGAGGGCTGTAGCGTTGGGCTTGGTGTACCGGTCATAGCACCTCAAACAACCAAATGATGGTACTCGCTTATAGTGAACTCACTCCGCCCGATCCAAAATCTTGCGTTTAGTTGGGGGTGACTTCCCCGGAAAGTCGCCCCAACATGCGTTTAGTTGCTGTGGAGCATTTGCGTAAGATATAAAACGATGCTTTAGAAGTATAAATATTGCGTCATTTAGCTTGTGTTTACGCTGGTGAACTTGTTTTTTTGTCATGCTTGGCTCATTTATGTGACCTTCGAGCAAATCCAGTCACGTGTTTACATGTCGCCCTGCCGGGGGGGTGCCTTTCTAGAGTAGTTGGGGGACCTTCGCCGGCATTGAGTAGAGTGAGGTTTTCTTTGGGCAAAAAATGCGTGATCATGTAGCAAAATGTTCAAAGTGTCGGACAAATTCCTCCATGTGCCGGCCTTCTGGGTTTCAGCATTGTGGTGGTGCGTTGGGTCACGCTCTGCGTGGAACAACGCGCAGTGGCAATCACGACATGTCCTATGGCTTCATTTTGGGCCAACTTTAGGCCGGTTGTGGGGAGCGGTAGGGTTGTGCAAACACTTGGAAAATCATTGGAAAGTCATGGAAACAGCAATCCGTAATGTTTTCAAAACTTTCGTGGTGTTGGATGCCTGGAATTGATGCAATTGTGTGTAATATTTTCTCGGTGGGTTGGGTTGACCCATTTTTATGGACATGTTCAGCTACTGTACAGGATATGCATGGCTTCGCAACATTTCATCTAAGTGCGTATATTTGAGTTCAACATGTTTCTACACAGATTGTTGATTCATCAATCAAGCATATCAAGCATGGACCCGCTCTTTGGATTTGTTGGTTGACTGTGCCAGGTAAACTCCCATGATTATCCATGATGATTATACCGTATAGAATCGGATGGGAGAAGAAAATCTGACAAAATATATTTTGCATGATGCTGCAATGCGAATTAACATCCATCAGTCAAAGAAGTTTCAAAAGGACATGGGCAGATAGTGGCAGATACATCATACATCATGATACCAGAATAGAAAGTGTCCTTTTGTTCATTCAAAAGATCACCCCACACGATTCCGGGAAAACTCGTGCAGATATCTCCGAGAGTGAATCGTACAAATCTGGAATGTGGCGAATTGTACGTGCAAGCGCTTGCTGCTATGCCTGGCTGCGCGGCGCAAGTTAGAGCATTGGGCAGTGGATGCAGCAGACGGGTCTCAACTAGTCTCAACATCAATGGCTTGGAAATTGTAGTGTTTGATGTGTTTGTTGTTTCGCACAACATAGACCATGTAGACCCCTTTGCTAGTTTCGACCTGTCAGTGGCAGGTGCAGCCAATGTTTCCTTGATGGATGCTGTTATGAACCAATGAAATTACATGCATATCCATTATGATCCATTTGAGCAGATTTGAACATGTTCTTCAATGATCTTCAATGTAGGTTGATCTTACCAGAAATCCTGTCATGTCCTAGACCGCACACTTGTGTTCTTACCGGCATGTCCGGAAGTTTTTTGGGTGCTCAAGAGACAGGAAAAACAACATTGGTTTTGTTTTTGCTCTGCTTTCCAGGCTTTCCTGATGTGTGTTGTATGCTGATTCTGTGCTTAGCTTGATCAAAGGGTAGCACCCTTGCAGAGTCAGACACATTGGCGTTGTTAAGGTTTTGGGCACCGGTCATGTCTGCTGATGTCACCATAGAAGCAGATGGAGCTGTGTCAAGCTCAGAGCGTCATGTGCGTTGCGACTGAGTTTCGCGAACTTGAAAGAACCAAACACAACGGCTGTACCCATGAAGAAGTTGGGGCTGAGCTTTGTTGAAAGGTTTCATTCCAGGGCAATTGCTACCGTTCTCTTCTTGAGATGCAATGATATCATAGCCTACGTAATTATATTGTGTATACTATATAAATATGTACATATTATATTAATTTATTGTGAATATAATATACATATTGTGCATAATATGTATATATATATATATATATATTAAACATTCATATATAATACATACAGACGTACTTGCAGCGAACCGACGTGGATCGTAGGCAGTCATTTGATCTCACACAACATCACAGATGAGTGGGGGAACTTCCCATGAAGACTGGAAGCATCTGGAAGGGTAAAGGATGCTAAAGGTCTTGTTGGGAATGGATGCTGAAAAACTATGCGGCTGAGGTGAACTCTGCACGCAAGCCACGTCGGAGCACAGCTCCTGTGCTGCTCCAGGTACCGTGGACCTCACAACTTATGGTAGTACATGGTAGCACCAAAAACTCACCAGAACCACATTTAATTTGGGTTTGTGGGCAGTATGGTTGCGGCTTTGCCTGTGATTTCAGACGACAAGAATGAGGTCTAATCGTGAGGAAACTTGGTGGGGCAGATATGCTTCAGTGCAGGCCAAAGCTACCTTGAAGAGACCAGAGCCCGACGATATTGTCAGCACCTTTGCCAGACTTTCCGACTCTAGCTGTGATTCCATATACATCCATATACATCATATTATACTGTAGCCATAGATCTCCTCCCCCTCTCCTCCTCCTCCTCCTCCTCCTCGTCATCGTCATCGTCATCGTCATCGTCATCGTCATCGTCATCGTCATCGTCATCGTCATCGTCGTCCT
>Ga0126342_10005932_pt1 | contig 21504 bp, 15 predicted proteins | sample Cyp1metagenome_FD_92528 | JGI IMG/M metagenome (GOLD analysis project Ga0126342, IMG submission 92528) | Coral microbial communities from Lord Howe Island, Old Settlement Bay, Australia - Cyphastrea 1 metagenome | ecosystem: Host-associated > Invertebrates > Cnidaria > Coral ... | reverse complement strand
TCTGCACCCCACATTTGGCATATTCTATCTGCAAATTTCTTCCGCGGCGATCTTGTTGCCGGCGAAAATTCACTTCGATAAATCCCCAACTTTCATATTCTAACTGCTGGTCCCGGATAGTAAGGTTTGTTTGGGGTTGGTTTAGGGCTTATATGGGTTTATTTAGGCGTGGTTTCAATGTTTAAGATCTATTTAGGGTTGGTTGGTTTAGGGATTATTTAGGGTTATATAGTTTCAGTTTTATTTAAAGTATGTTTATATGTTTAGGGTTCACCTAGAGTTGCTGTAGTTTATTGGGGGGTTGGTTGAGGGTCTATTTAGGGTTCACCTAGAGTTGCTTCAGTCTCTTGGGGGGTTGGTTTAGGGTCTATTTAGGGCTGGTTTAGGGTTTATTTATGTGATGTTTCTTAGGGTTTATTTATGGGAAAGAAATACTGCGAACAGCAAAAAAGCAGGGAAAAGCAGAAAAGCGGAGAAGCAAAGAATCAAAGAAGCAGAACACAGCAGAGAAAAGCAGGAAAGCGGAGAAGCAGAGAGGCCAAAAAGCAGAAAAACAGAAAAGCAAAGAAGCACAAAAGCAGAGCACGAAAACACGGAAAAGCAGGCAAGCAGAGAAAAGCAGAGAAAGCGAAAAGCAGAGACAAGCAGAGGAAAGCAGAGAAAAGCGAAAAGCAGAGACAAGCAGAGGAAAGCAGAGAAAAGCAAAGAAAAGCAGAGAAAAGCAGAAAAGCAGAGAAACTGGGAACGAGAAATCAAAAAACCATCCCTAAACGGAAAAAACATCATAATGCCTTAAAAAAGTAGCCCCCCATTAAAAATCCAAAGCCTTGCCCCACTCCAATAACATGCTGGCAGCACCAAATAGGGAAGACATTTCAAGAATACCCAAGACAACCAACTCTAAAATCAAACATCCATTGACATTGCAGCAACAGAATGGAAAGACCTTTCAAACATACCAACATGTAGCACGCAGTAAATGGAGTATAAGTCAACCTCCCCTTAGTTGTGCTATATAATGTAGACTGAACGAAGCGACCAAAAAAGAAACATAGTTTGGTGCCAAGGGAAATTGCACCGCCCCCTATGGTTTCAATAGAATATACGGCACCCCGGACACTTCCACAGCATTAAGAAACATCCACTGCAAAAACAAAAACTTGCATCAGCAGAGATTGCTACACTATAAAAATTCGCTATGAATAAAAACCTATTATAAACATGCAGCATGCAGTACACAGATTCTACTAATATGTATGTGTAAGTCAACCTCCCCTCAATAGGCGAATGCAAACCACACCCAAAACGTGGTTTGGTGTTAAGAGAAACTTCACCACTACAAAATCGACCATGGCATCAGCAGACTTTGGACCACTGCAGCACCAAACAAGGACGGCATTTCAAGAATATCAAAGCACATTCAATAATGTTGTAAACCCAAGAATGCACTTACCATTTGGGGATGGTTTATACCAACCATTTATGGTAGTTTTGGGGACTTCCTCTGCGGTCCGGGTCTTTGTGGGAGTGCGATTATCACTATCAAATCAAAACCAATGACGCCAACAGAACGTGATCCACTAAATCTAGGCGCTCGGCCGTTGGCTGCCACTCTATGATGCAGCACCCCAACAGGCAAACCTTTCAAACATTCCAACCTGGCTGCGGACTCCAGCGGCAAGGAACTTGCTGGTGTCCTTTCCACTATAATTCTGGCATAGAAAAAGCCACAAGGCTTCCCGAACCAGCTCCACCAAAAACCTGAGTATGGCAGGCTGGCATCTCTCCCAAATTTGAGGATCTGGATTCTCTACTTCGGGTGCAGTTGAAGTGACCTTTATCGGTATACGGTATAACCATGGTGAGTTCACCCCCATAAGTTGGGATATTGGGCCTGGTTGTATATCCTCTTAGTTCACTTGAACTGCACTTCCAAGTAATGTTCTGCATGTCATTTCTGCCTTGCATGTTGCTGACATGGCGAGCTTTGGGCTAAACACACCAAACATTACATCTTTAGATGGGTTTTGTTTGCATTTTGAGATAGTTGACAAGAGCCTCTATATAGACGGGAAAAAGGGCCAAATGGCACGTCCAAACCCTACAAAGAGAAACAATTTCTATCATTTTTTCATGCATGTTCTGTTCTGCATGTCATTGCTGCCTTGCATGTTACTGACATGGCGAGCCGTGCGCTAAACACACCAAACATTGTATACATCTTTGGATGGGTTTTGTTGGCATTGTGATATGGTTTACAAAGCCTCTAGACTAGCAAACGTGGTTTTATGCTGGATTCTCGATCATGATTTTCTATGATGTTTATCACGATTTTTTCACCGGATGGCAAGGTTCATGCAAAATTGACCCAGCGATGGCGCCCGTACCATCGCCACCCATGACCTCTGCCCAGTTGCACGCTTTGCCTGCTGGCAAAATACCTGATGTCTCTGGCCGAGCTGGACACACATTTTAGTCTCAAACACCTCCAGCACATGTGCCCAGATAAATTCCATCCAGTTTCAGCATCAATGGGTCCTCCAAAATTATCCAAAATCAGGAACCACGGCATCCCATTCTGGGAAATTAGGAATGGTTCCCAACCCGCCTGACTGGAATGATCACTGCATTTCTGTGTTGGTTCGCAAGGGTTACGGTTACAACCCCACCGAAGCGGAATGTATCACGAGATATGCTGAAGTTACCATCCAATTTATGTATAAGTATAAAAAATTACAGTACTCTATAATTACATATATATATATATATAACTTCCGGAATGGTCCTGTGAAGGATTGCAAATCTGTACATTCTTTCTCAATTGCCTGCACGCCCTCAACACTGTACCGGGCAGTCGTCTCTCCGCGGCGCCCCTCCAGTGGGACGCTTAGGGGACAATACATGGCAGGTCTTAAGTTCAATGCGTTTTGACTAGCCTTAACTCTCACCATGTCGCAAGTTGGTGCTCAAATATGTGTACATATATACATATATTATATATAGTTATTATAATATGTTCAAAAAATTCGAACCATGCCACCAATCAATATATATGACAACACATTACGGACATAAATTCAAATCTCCATTGACCACAGAATCTGTGAAATTCACTTCCGCCAAAACAAACACTGTACACCCGCAGAAACCGTCATTTTGGGATCCCAGAAACAGGGTGTTGCGGGGGATGAGAGAACATATGGGGTGTTTGCAAAATGTCGGTTCCCGAAAGCGGTCGAAATTCGCATTCTGCTTGGGGCCCGCCTTCTAGCGAATTCAGTTCTCACATGTCCTCGTTTTTTTTAGTTCAAGGTGGCTTAATAGCCTCAGCCTTTTCCCTAAAATTGTTCCTAGTTTGACTGCCAGTGCTTATTTTTTTGAAGTTGAAGAAGATTCCGGGAAAGATCAGAAACAGGTCAGAAACACCAAAAAGGCAACACTTGCATAGCATCCATCCATCCATCCATCCACCTCATCTCTTATCATTGCTACTTCTAATATTACTCTTACTACTTCTACTACTTCTACTACTTCTCCTACTACTACTACTATTACTACTACTACTACTACTACTACTTCTACTACTACTACTACTACTACCTACTACTACTACTACTACTACTAAACGAATATAATATATTTAATTTAAATATATTATAAATCTGATCAAGTCCGTATCTTATCTTGAAGAGGATGCTTGCAATAAAACCAATGTAAATGGTTGGCTGCTAGGCAAGTGCTGCCTTTTTGGTGTTTCTGACCTGTTTCTGACCTGTTTCTGACCTTTCCCGGAGTCTTCTTCCACTTCAAAAAAATAAGCACGGGCAGCCAAACTAGGAACAATTTTAGTGATCGTCAAAGTAATATCATTACTAGTACCCGAAATACTAGTACTAGTGCTACTACTAGTACTAGTACTAGTACTAGTAGTATTATTAGTAGTAGTAGTAGGAGGAGTAGTAGTAGTAGTCGTAGTAGTCGTAGTAGTCGTCGTAGTAGTAGTAGTAGGGTAGTACTAGAAGTAATAGTAGTAATAGTACTAGTAGTACTAGTAGTACTAGTAGTACTAGTAGTACTAGTAGTACTAGTAGTACTAGTAGTACTAGTAGTACTAGTAGTACTAGTGGAAGTAAAAGTAGTAGTATTAGTAGTACTAGTAGAAGTAATAGTACTAGTAGAAGTAATAGTACTAGTAGAAGTAGTAGTGCTAGTAGTGCTAGTAGTACTAGTCGTACTAGTAATACTAGTAGTACTAGTAGTACTAGTAGTACTAGTAGTACTAGTAGTACGAGTACTACTAGTAGTACTAGTAGTACTAGTAGTACTAGTATTACTAGTAGTACTAGTAGTACTAGTAGTATTAGTAGAAGTAGTAGTACTAGTAGCACTAGCAGTACTAGTAGTACTAGTAGTACTAGTGGTAATAGTAGTACTAGTAGTATTAGTAAAAGTAGTAGTACTAGTAGTACTAAACTTGTACTAAACTGGTGAATAACGTCATTTAGGTTGGGGGCCGCCTTACACGATAGATTAAAGAAACAAAAAAAAACAATTTCGATCTCCTGAAGACTAAAACCCTAACCGCCCTTTTTGCGCGCAACCCATATACCATCATATACCAATGTACTTCAGGAATAACCACATATAAACAGTCAAAGCATTTGACCATATAATATGTAACTTTGATAACCCATGATACATCCATGAACTCAGTATGCATCGTATACCTTTTGCACACGCAGTTCCACATGTGAAGGTGAACTGTCCTATGGATTTGGGCGGCAAAAAGCATGAGCCAAAATAAGCCAAAGTGATACAGTGAGATACGAAGCAATTTCATTGCATAGTCATAGATAGTCATAGTCATACCAACCAATTTCATTGCATAGTCTTTATGTACACATGACTTCCCCATTCAGCACCCATTATATAGGTATATTAATATGTGCATAATTGTATAATTCCAGATTACTATACCACAAATGAAATCATTATATGGGTTAGTTACTTAGTTCAATGATAGTTATACACAAACCTAATACACACACACACATATATATATATATATCAACCCATATATATAATTATATATATTGTTTTTTCCTTGCCATAATTAATAACAATATAAAGAACCAGAATAAAGAACCAGCAGAATCAATTACCATTAGTTACGATATCAACCATTATCAACCCACAATACCACAAAATAAACATATTGAATGACCATTCATAGATTCATATAACTCATAACCCCAACCCCAACGGCATGTCGACTTCGGCCACGTGGCATGTTAGCGATTCCTGGAGCCACGCCGGACGCCACCGCCTCAAAGAGGTAGAGGAGCGACAGGGCATCGATGCCTTTGTCCTGGGAAACCGAAGGCTGGGATCCAACATGTACTGGGTTACCCTCTGGTAAACCAACATAACTATGGAAAATCCCAATGTTTAATGGGTAAATCAGCTATAAATTGCAATTTTCAATAGCTATGTTAGCTTACCAGAGGGTAATTTAAGGAAACATGAACTAGGGAAAATGTATGAACATAGTGTGTCTTTAAAGAAAGTGTTGCTCAATGTTGCTCATGTACAGTAAGGAACATTGTCATGAACTTACAGAACACTGGTGTGTAATTAAGGAATCATGTGGTTCATTGACGGAAACGTGTGGTTTCTTCAAGGAAACATTATGTTTATTCAGGGAAAACGTGGTTTATTTACAGAAAAACATGGTTTATTTATGTTTCCAGGAAGCCAGGCGTTGGCTATGATCAAGTGTAGTATCTGAATTGCTGCACATTTGACATCTTGTAGGCATTTGTATGTTCGAGCGAGAAAAGTGCCCTCTGCCCTTCAGAGGGTTATGAGCCCAAAGTAACGGGCATTTTTGCATTCCGCAATGGAAAACCATCGCCGTTCTTCATCTGTGCCACCAAACCCATACTGGAGTGAAAGGGTTCAAGATGATCATGTGTTGGAACAAAATCGTCCTACAACCTTAGTGGCCTGTGAAGCTCCAGTTCCCCATGATGATGATTTGGATAGATCCCCTAGGTCCTTAGCACCAAGCGGTTCGGAGCAGGGAGGTCAGGAAACCAAATCTGAGCAGCAGTCTGGCGAACTTGAGAATGGCACGAGTTTTCAGACTCCAGGGGGTGAACGACGTGAACCTGATGAGAAGCCTCTGATGGGGAAGCTGGATGAGATGGAGCCTGAAGAGCTCTATGAACCTCTGGCGAATGATGCAGCTCGTGTCTCTGGGAAGCGACATGAGGGGGCTTGGAAAAGGAGAACTATGGGTGATGGTAGAAATTCGAAAGGGGATGAACATGACTCTAGTGAAAAGGAATGTCATGGGAAAGGTTTGGAAGAGGCTCTTGGGAGTCAGATGCTTCAACATTTCCAGAGTGAAACAACGAGACTTCAAATGCAGAATGACATGTTGGTGAAAGAGTTGCAGCGCATGAGAGAAGAGAGAAGTCAGCAACCTACTCTAGCTGTCCCACCTTCATGGCATGGAAATGTTAGGGGCCCTACTCCACCGCCAAGAGTTTCTCCAGCCACCAATGGAACTCAAACATGGTTGTCCCCTGAAACTTTTCGTTGCACTCCAAATGGCACGAGAGTGCCCAGCGGACCTCCACCTCCAGATCCCCCGCCCTTCCCGAAGTGGCCACCGGAGTTTGCTCACTATGACAAGGTGGAGGAACCTCCGAGGAAATTCCGAGGAGTTATGGGGGATGGTGGATTTCGACTTAGCCAGGGTGTCTGTTCACCACAGGATGCTAGGCACTTTTGGTTGGAACAAGAAGTGGCATCTCTTAGAGAGAAGTTGGAGAGTGAGGCGATGAGGTCAAGGTCTTTGCATGGTAGCTACTGGTCCAGACCTTTCCAAACGGAAGCTCAGAAAGTTAGACATGATCAAGAGTCAGTTGCATACATGCGTAGTCATGCTGAACCTGGTTTGATGGATCCAAAGCGTGAGCAGCGGAGTCATGGTGATGTTTTTCAACGTGATCGGGCTGATGTAGCATGTGTGCATGGTGCTCTGAGTCTTTCTAGCTGTGCTGGCCCAGGGCAGGCCCATGGTGATGAATGTGGTCATGCACTGTCTGGCCCAGAGCAGGCCCATGGAGATCTATATCGTCACACGCAGTCTGGCCCAGTGCAGGCCCTTGGTGATCGATTTCTTCAAGCTTGTGCTGGCCCGGAGCAGGCCCTTGGAGAACGTTGTCTTCCGGATCGGGCTCACGATGCGGCGATGCGGGAGCTTGGAGAAGTATATCAACAAGATCGGGCAGGCGATCAATGTCCGATCGGGGGAGCTCTACATCAAAGTCGAGCGCAACGGCATGAACGTGAAGTAGTTGAAGATGGTGATCTGAAGAGCATCCCTATCCAACTACCACTACTGCCGTCACCTGATGGAAGGGATGCCAGCTTGGAAGCAGGAGATTGGCTGATCCAATTGGAACCACTCATTGGGGATCTCTCCAAAAACGCAGCTGGTTGGTGGAGAAAAATCATGGATGCTACAACATCTACATACTCTTGCTGGCTGCATGCAGATCCACTTGCACGACTGAAGATCGTTGCACCAGAGAATGGCACTTTGTCATCAGGCTTTGAGCGTTTGGATCAGCGAGTCACCAGTCTTCTTTTGCAGAGCGTGCCGAAAGCCATCAAAGATGAAATCATTGCCACCAGGGAACTGTCTACTACAGCCATTTTGTTTCGAGTGATGCGCACCTTCCAGCCTGGGGGTCTACTTGAAAAATCCCGGCTACTTGAAGATCTGACCACCATCACGACGGTCAAGACAAGTCAGGATGTGGTGGCTGCTCTACGTTTGTGGAAGCGGAAGGCATCACGGGCATCGGAGCTATGTGCACAGCTTCCAGACCCTTTGCTGCTGATTCGTACGTTGGATGGCATCGCCAAGCCGGTGGTTGACAGTTCTCCCCAAGCAAGTTTTCGCATTGCCACCTTCCGCATGAACTACAGCTTGGACATTCGGCCTTCACTGGCCAATGTATGGCTCTTCTATGATTTGCTGTTGGCAGAAGCTGAGGTTGCCGTGCATTCCTCCACTACGACATCTATGACCGAAGCCAAGACATCAACAAAAGCAGCTGTGAAAGCGATGCAGAGCCCTACTACATCAAAAACAACGACTCAAGCGAGCATGTGGCCCTGCAAGTTTTGGCTCTCTGAGGGGGGATGTCGTCAAGGACAGCGATGCAGATGGCCGCATCCTTGGGAAGGTGTGGCTGATCGCACCTCAAGATGCACCAACTGCAGCTCTCTTCAACATCTTCAAGCTGATTGTCCGTTCAAAACACAGGTGAAGTCACCTGTGGGGGGAGAAGGTGACAGCAAAGAGGATGTTGGAGGTGGAGTCAAAAGCGACAAAGGAGGTGGAAAAGGGAAAGGAAAAAACAAAGGCAAATCCAAGAACGACTCCAATCAGAAAGGGGCAACAAAAGATAGCTCCCAAGGCAAGAAAGAGGATAGCATCAATCGAACGACCACTGCAGGAGCAGAGGATGAGGTGAAGGGCAAAGCTGAATCAACAGCGACATCAACTGGAGGTGGAGTTGGCGGTGACAAGAAAGCAGAAGGAGGCGGCAACGGCACGACGGAGTTGTTGCAGGAGGCCACAAAGCTCCTGAAGTCACTGCACCTGCCCAATGTCAAAATGATCAAGCTCCAGGAGATTGGAGACCCAATGAAGAGCCCTTCGGATTTGATGCTTTTGGATAGTGGCGCAACACACGCGCTGAGGAGGGCAAGTTCTTGGAGCGAATGGAACGATGCAACTACGACAGTAGTAGCTCTTGCCAAAGGCACAACTTCAAGTCTGAGATTGAAGAGCGGCACTGAGACTTTGCTCTCTACTCCCGATGATGACAGTTTTGGAAACGGCATTTTGCCGATGGGTGCACTCACCAAGCTGGGCTATGAGATCACTTGGAGCGGGGGAGATTGCAAAATGATGGGCACTAAGGGTGACAAGGTGGAAGTGACCGTCATCAATGGATGCCCTATGGTGCCACGACAATTGGGAATGGAGTTGATGGAGCACATGGAAAACAACAGCCGTGTGACAAAGGCTAGAAGTGCTCTGGTGAGAACCATTGTCCAGCATCCTGAATTGATGGAAGGCCTGTCGGACTTGGACGCTGCTACTTTGTTGCAAGTCATGTTGAAGAAGGAGTTCCCTGACCTTCCTGATACCATTTGTCAAAAGGTGGCTCCATCAGCAGTAAAGATCGACACTGAGCAGTTGCCCTGGAATAGAGGACTTCGGAGAAGGATGATGCGTGCACGTAGAGTCATTTTGCATCTCTACAGTGGCCCTGATCAAAAAACATGGCAAGTGCTTCAGGACTCTGACACAGAGTTGTGATATGCCTGGATCGAGTTCTCAACCCCAAGCTGGACATGTTGAATGACCACGTGTTTCTTTTCCTGATGCGACTTGCTGCCAATGGATCAGTGCATGCGATCTTGGGAGGTCCACCATGTAGAACGGTGTCTGCGTGTCGATATGCTGATGATGGTGGCCCGAAACCTGTGCGTAGCGAAATGGAGCCCTATGGACTCTCTACGTTGACTCCACAGCAGCGATCTTGGGTTGAAGATGATGTGGTGCTGATGTTTCGAATGAAGCTCCTCTACATGATGGCCGTGCAGAACAAGCCGTCATGGTGTGAACAGGTTCTTTTTGCTATGGAACAACCACAAGATCCCAAAGAGTATCGCTCTGAGGAGGACATTCTGAAGCACCAGTACATGAGCGTCTGGCGCACAGCTGCTTGGCGCGGGTTCCAGCACAAATACCAGTTGACGATGACGTCATTTGAACAAGGAGCCTATGGACATGTGAAACCAAAGCCCACGACTTTTGGCCACAACATCAAAGGTTTTGAGCTGCTACATGGGGGCAAAGCTCCACGTGAAAAAGACTCTCAGGTGGCATGGAAAGACCGTCCTCTTCAAGATCGAATCGCTGAGTCATCCACATGGTCGGAGTGGGCGCCTGGAGTGAAAGCAGCTTTGGTGGAAGGTTTAAGGAGAAATCTGACACCACTGACCACTGGGCGTTGTCACCATGGGGCACTGGGCTCTGCGGAGGAGGCACCTCGGGACTCCATGAGTGACAACAGTCGTCCCACTGGCATCCAGGCACAGTTATGCCCACTGTCAGAAGTTGCTCTGGCCAAATGGAAGGCTCACATACTTCACGATCATCAGCCTATGCGAAGAGATTGCAAGATCTGTGTGGAGGCAGCTGGGAAATCAAGACAGCATCGGAAGATCCAGCATCCCAGCGCTTATTGCCTATCCATGGACCTGTCCGGCAAGCTCAAACGAGGCAAAGACCAGTTTGGTCAATCTTGCGGCTATGTTCTGGTTGGATGTTACACATTCCCCACCACATTGGATGATGTTCCCCTTTGCGGTCCTGGCCAACCACCACCTGCTGAATATGCTCCACTACCATCTCTCCACGAAGTTTTGGAGGAAGATGGAGTTGATGGTGATGTTGAGGATGGAGAACTTCCTCGTCTGGAAGTAGAGCTGGAGGAGGAACAAGGAGAGGTGGATGATCGGGCTCTGGAGCGAGCAAAAACATCGTACAACAGTTGGATGAGGTTGGTGGAACAATGTAAGCAAGTCAAAGTCAAAACCCTGACTTTTGTGGAAGTTGTTTCTTCAAGAGCAACGGGGCACATCATGGAGGGCTTGGGCAAGATCTACTCCAAAATTCGAAGCTTGGGACTTCCGGTGCTCAGACTCCACGCCGACAGGGCAAGGGAACTGACATCCAAATCAGTGCAGGCATGGGGTCACAGCCGTGACATTATTACCACCTATACAACTGGAAGTGATTGGAAGAGCAACGGGAGGGCCGAGAATGAGATCGGCATTGTCAAACGGCATGCAAAGGTCCTCATGAAAGCTCACAATGTGGCGGAGGAGTTGTGGCCGATTTTGGTCAGACATGCGGGAGAAAGGAGATTGAGATGGCAGCTGCAACAAGTTGGCTATCCAGTGCCTGAGCTTCTACCTTTCAACACCAAGGTCTTTGTGAAAAGGAAGTCCTGGAACGAACGCTATGCAGCATGGAGATGGGAACGTGCCCCTGGCTGCATCATGGGACCTGATCCTTGGTCTTCTTTGACTTCTGGTGGCTACTGCGTTCAACTGGAGGATGGCAAGTTTTTGGCGTCAACGGACGTGGTGGTGGAGAATGCGGAGTTGGGTGATCAAGCTGCTGTCGACCTAGTGGTCCAAGAAAGGTTTCATGAAGCTCGAGACCAACATTTGGCTGAAGCTCCAAGACGGCGTCTGCGTTTCAAACAAGGCGCCCCACAAATTTCCAGACTGGAGTTGGATTCCAACTCGGGGGAGGATCTGCACAAGAAGTATGGTGGTGATGTGGAAGATAAGGAAGAAGAAAAACGACTTCTTCACATGCATGGGGCAATTTCTCAACTTTTGTCTGAAGAGTGCATCCTGGTGGACGACATGAACATTGACCATGCAGCATGTGTTCCTATTCTTTCCATGTTAGCCCACCAGAAGTTGGACCTGGAGATGCATCTGCGTGTAATGGACTTGGACAAGAAGGTTCATGATGAGGCTGAGAATTTCTTAGTCACAAAAACCATAGCGACGGAGCAGGTGTACAAAGAATGGGATGAATGGAAGGAGGCGATGCTGAATGAATACAGGTCCATCGTGGAGGAAAAGAAGGCTGTGCGTCAGGTGTCAAGAGCTGAGGCGCAAAGATGGGCATGTGAGAGCGGCATCAAATATGAGGAGTTGCCTAGCAAGGTCGTGTTCACCAGGAAAATGGGTGGAAAAAGAAAGGTGAGAGCTTGCATCTGTGGCAACTATGAGGATGAAGTTGCTACTTCAACATATGCGGGCGGATGCGATGCTTCGCAAATCAGAAGCGTGGTGAGGCATGCTAGCCTCAAACAATGGGCCATTCACTGCACCGACATTAAGTGTGCCTTTTTGAACGCTGAGAGGAAGGATCGCACCAAATTGATCGGGATGTCTATCCCCCACATCTACATCAAGCTTGGAATGGCGTCTCATCAGGATATTTGGCTGGTTGACGCTGCGATGTATGGGCTGGTTACCAGTCCAAGGGACTGGGCTGATCATCGTGATAGCGTAATCCCCTCCATGGTTTGGCACAGAGATGAGGCTGAGAAGAAATGGAAGGGCAGTTTCCATCGAGCTGCTGATCAACACTTGTGGCATCTGCGTGAAACATGCTTGGAAACGGGGGAGGTGAAAAATTGTGGTATCATGGCGATCTACGTTGATGACGTCTTATTGGCTGCTGAACATCGGGTTGCAACCAGTGCCCTGGAAGCCATTGCATCGATCTGGGAGTGCTCAAAGCCTGAAGAAGCGACACTTCAACAATCGGTGACTTTTTGTGGCTTCGAGATTCAGCAGAACGACCGAGAAGATGGAGGAGGATATCGACTTCATCAACAGAGCTATGAGGCAGAGCTCACCAAAAAGTGGGAGGTTGAAGAAGTCCGACAGCAACTGGATTTCAAGTTGCCTTTGCCGGAGGAGGAAGCGGAGTTTCAAAAGTCTGAGGATCACGATTTGATCCGGAGGGCTCAAGCATGCACTGGGGCCTTGCTATGGTTGGCAACGAGAACACGACCAGAGATATCTTTGGGGGTGTCGGCCATGTCGAGGCTTTGCACTAAAGCTCCTGACATCACCATCTCCATTGGCCTGCGAATCATGGCTTATCTTCGAAGGCCTACTATGGGACTGATCTATGCGGAGCATCCTGGTCCAGCACATGGTGAAAGAGATCAACTTGGCCTTCCCCGATGTGAGCGCACCATTGAAGCGTTCTCAGATATCTCCTATGCCTCGACGAAGGGCTACAGATCGGTTCAAGGCCAAGTATATTACTATGCTGGGGCTCCTATCATGTGGAACACCAATCGACAGCCTTTTCCAACGCAATCCACAGCAGAGAGTGAACTGGTCAGTCTCTGCGAAGCACTGGTGGGGGGCCGAGCAACTGCCGCACTCATAGCTGCCATTCGTGATGAACCCGAAGAACACCTGATCAAAAGACTGTGGGGTGACAATGCAGCTGCCATCTCACTTGCCACAGGTGAGGGTCAAGGGAGTTGGAGAACCAGACATCTCCGCATTCGAGCAGCGATTCTACGGTCGGCATTGCAGCAAAAAGAATGGCATCTTGGGCATTTGAAAGGGACGGAGCTGGTTGCAGATTCGTTCACAAAGATTGTCAACGGAGCGGCATTTGAACGAGCTCTTCAAGATCTTTGCGTCAAAGCCTCTACGCAAAAACCTAGAGCTGATGGAGGTGGATGCGGGGATCAACTGGGGGCGAAAGTGGCGATGATCATCGGCGCTACGTTACTTTCAGGCGCTGCTGCAACAGATGAAGCTGAGAAAGAGGATGAATTGTCATGGTTTTGGACTATTGGTCTTATCCTGATGGGTGTGGGCGCCGTCTATGTGAGCAGTTTGCTTGCCCGAAGTGGCATCTGGCTGAGCAATAGACTTTTGGGTTCATCGGGCGATCTATGTGGTCAACAAGATCATGGACAAGCAACCCCACCGAGACTGCAGATGTTGCAATACAGCAGTAGCGAAGAAGAGACAGAGCGACCGAGGGGCCCTCGACAAGAGGACATCAATTATGCGGCGTCAGTTGATATGGGTGAGTTGCAGGCGATGGTGGATCGCAGCCGCATCATTCAGGCTGACCCACACAACAAAATGCATGGTCGAAGAGTTGAAGATTGGCAGGATTCTGAAGAGGAAGCCCCGAAGCGAGCTGTCCGAATCCATACCAGCGACCAACTTCCTCGACGAAGAAAGAAAAAGAACAAGGAGAAGAAGGTGGAGCGCACAGAGAGTGATGAAGAGCGTCTGATTGAAAGGGCACGACGTGCGATGCTGGAAACGACTGGCAATTTGTATGGAGCATCTTCGTCCATGTCGAGGGTGACACGATCGGGCTCTGGCAAAGGAGCACGTGGCTTGATCTCTTCATCTCAGGGTATGTCTTCACAGTCGGGCTCTAGCAGTGCTTCTCATCACCAGGATCGATTGGCTTCATCACAGAATATGCCATCAAGCTCGGGCCTGCAGGCTGCTGCTGTTGGATCGCGCGCATTGAATATGCCTTCGCGGTCGGGTTCTAGCATTGCGGCTGCTGCGCCTGGTGCTATGTCAAACAGTGCTCCTTCACAGTCGGGCAGCACTGGTGATCATGCGGCTTTGGCTGAGGGGGGTAGCGTCTCACAGGCGAATCCATGGAACTCTTTCCAAATGCAGTACAGTGGCAGGCATTGGGGCACAGAGAAAATGCGTGCCGAATATTGGCGCTTTTGTGCCACCTGTGTCAAGCCAAAGTAGGGCACATGCAACAATGCCTTGAGCCTACATTTTAGATCACATAGATCATTTTGTTCTTTCTTCCCGAAAGAAGGGGGAGTCCAGGAAGCCAGGCGTTGGCTATGATCAAGTGTAGTATCTGAATTGCTGCACATTTGACATCTTGTAGGCATTTGTATGTTCGAGCGAGAAAAGTGCCCTCTGCCCTTCAGAGATGTTAATCTAATTTATGTAATTCTATACACATGGGTGTTGAACAAAAATAAAGGTGTCTGGGGCAGCTTCAATCGCCGATCAACCGCGAATCAACCGCGATCCTGACTGTGTCAATCACAGGATGCTGCTGCTGTATCTGACACTATTTACCGCAGAGAATCGTCAAAACAATAAACATGGCTACATAGTATACAGACATGGCGTGAGCGATGGCCTATTCAGGCGGGTTGAGCATCGCGGATCAACTGCGAACCAATCGCGGATTTCATCGACATGTCCTTTATTCAAAATTGAATTGATCTGGTTTGTTGGACTTTGAGGTTTATTGTTCTGATTCTTCTTTGCTATTGGCTATCACTATTGAACACAGTTTCCAAACAAACCCGAATATCAGTTTGAAGAAACAACAAATAATCATATTGATTTCGAATGATTTATCCTCTTACAATAGCCGACTCTCATACAACAAATGTTTGTCCCAATCGCCGATCAATTGCGACGCAGAGTTTCACAATCGCGGATGTTGAAATATACCTGCCCTTTCATAATTCTTAGACTTGCATTCGCGATCGGCTGCTATATGATGTTTATTTAAGGAACAACATGCCAATGTAGGAAACATCCGATTTATCTAAGAAACAATCGTGTTTGTTTACGGAAACATGTCGCTTGTTGCTATCATGTTAACGTGGTTGAGAAACCCCTGGCTTCCCATTGAAAAAGGAATCTGGATATAACCACCAAATTGATTGAAGATTATCAACGCATGGTTTTTGGGGTGCCAGAAAGTGTCCTAAACACCACAAAATACAAACCTTACCCTCTGGTAATCTGTCAACATAGCTATGAAAAATACCACTGTAGGATTACGTAGGTCAAAAATATCTATAAATGCACCATTTTCTATGAAATTACGGGGTATTTGGACAACAACTAGGGGGGGAACCTGTTGGGGAAGCCACATTTTTTCCTCCAGTATGGGGAGCATCAATCTCATCCCCGCCCCACCGGCGACCCAGCATCAATGTCCGAGCTGGAATGTTCAATATTTTCGAAGATCTCGGTGGAGTGGGCGTGCTCTTTCAGTGTCTTTTCTATCGTCGCCTGAATCCATGGGAAAACCGAGCCTCTGGTAAACATAGCTTTATGGAAATCACCATGTTTTGCACGGTAGATAAACTGTAAAAACGGACTATTGGTACCATAGCTACCTATAGGTTCGTTTGAACTTGTGCTACTTATGCACACTTACAGATACTTATGCTAGTTATGTTAACTTATACCCTACTTATGCTGTAATTTAAAAACTAATACTAAACTTAAGTGTCTTTAAGTTGATCACAAGTTACTTACAAGTAATCATAAGTAGATACAAGTAGAAATAAGTAGAAATAAGTAGAACATAGTTGAAACCTTTTGTTTTTGCGAAAAGTGAGAAGGAAATCCGAACTTAGGTTTGGAGAGGTTAAATTAAATTTAGTTTTTTGTTGTATTTTTTGTGAGGCAGCATGGGCGTGCTGAATAAGCAGAAAAACTTGTTTTGGAGTTTGCCGCGCTCCACGCTCAAGAAGGAAAAGAGTTTTTTGTATCGATGGCTTCGAGCGGTCACACCGCTATACAGTTGCTAAGCCCGAGCCTGTGCACAAACCACGAATCACCCCATGACCACCAAAAGGACAAAACATACTTAGGTCCACTGCTTCAGGGCACCATCAAATTTGGAACTGCGAGTTCCTGATGTCAAGCTTTAAATAGATAACAAGGAGTATAAACAAAGATTTCAAAGAAATATCAGAGAGATAGCACAGAGATAGAATGAGATAGCATAGATAGCACAGAGATAGCAGAGAGATAGCACAGAGCAAAAACCAGTCCCCAGCACAAGGTCGCATAGATAGCACAGAGATAGCACAAGGCAAACACCAGTCCGAGCGCAAGATGGCATAGATAGCACAGAGATATCACAGAGATATCACAGAGATATAGCACAGGTCACTGATGCGCAAGGCAATATGCAAGCACGGGCAGAGATGCGGAAATAGCGCAAAGAAAAAAGAGCAGAGCTCATGGAGGTTTAGAGCAAGAGACACGCAGCAAGAGGAGAAATGATGAACAGATACGTGAGCTGCAGACGGCAACACGCCGCTGCTCACCTTCAACGGCCAGTTCTGCATGTAATGCCCGAACTGGTCTTTCAAAAACGAAAAATGCGGACACGCCGCTCAACCATCCGAACATTTCGAAAACATTGACTCATAACCCACGAAATACTTCCATCAAAAAGAAGCATTCAATCAAAAACTAAGAAAAATGAGCCAAACTTCATACCGTTTAGAAAAAACTTCAAAAAACAAATAAAACACATAACTAGGTTAAGTAGAAATAAGTAGAACACAAGTAGAACTAACTTAGAACAACTAACTTGTACAACTTAAACGCCAACAGCTTCCAGCTACTTAATTCCTACTTCACAATTAGGTTAAGTAGATGCAAGTTACTTCAAGTAACTTCAAGTAGGCTCTTACAAATAACTTACTTACTGCCTACTTGGCATCCACTTACCTTGCTTAAACTCAAGTTAAACCTTACTTACAACTTGATGCAAGTAGCACAAGTTCAAGCGAACCATTAGGTATGTTATATAGTTTACTGGAAGGTGCAGGGAAACCACGGCTTTTCCAATGAAATAAAAGACAGGAAAAGGGTGGTTTTCATGCAGATGTTCTGGGGAAAAAAGTCCTGTCGGTCGTTTTGGGATAGACAGGGATGGGATTAACTTGCTGATAACTTGGTGGCAACTTGTGATTGGTAAAAAATATAGTGAAATCACTGGCTACATGATGCTATGTGAGTGATAAAACCCATTATATATTGTAATTCTGTTTAGTTGTATATAACCTTCTAAGTGGGGTATATAATGCGGTATTAGTTACAACCAAATAATGACCCAGAAATGGACAATCTGAATAAGGAATGGGACGGCAGGTTGGAAAGCGACCCCAAAAAATAATGGAGACACATGGGGATCGTTGTTGGCTAATCATAGCTACAGGCACATGTATCATCTAGTAAAACTAGGATGTACAGTGTATATACCTGTAGACTCAAAGGTCACAAATTGATGCCCCATGCATCCCAATGCATTTTTGATGGAAAACCCCAACTCAAAACACAGTCTATTTATACAATCTATTTCATGTGACCCCCGGCTGCGTGTACCTCCTGGAAATGGCCGGCCATTGCCTGCTATCCCTGCCATAGACTGCATATTCCAGTGCCCGTGCCCAAACATCCCAAGCTTCTGACTTCTGACAACCCAACTCAAGAATTGGTCTGCTTATGTCAGCTTGAAGCTGGCTGCAAATCACGCGTGAATGCGGTGTGATCATCATGTTTTTGTCATAATGTGGCAAACCCAATAATAACCACCATCCCCAACAGAGGTTTTCTGGCATTGGGTATAGCCGCTATAGCCCTATTTGGGATATGACATGATATGAATACTTCGACAAATACATACAAATATAATCTGATCCAAGCGTCCTTCAATGCATCAAACTGTGTTCGAACAACGAGAAGTGCGTCCACAATCTCCTGTGGGAGACCCGTGCGCTGAAAAGAAGAGCGCCGAAGCCCAAACCATGAAACAACACAATCAACATCAAAACATGTCGAACTATTAGTTTATGACTATTTAGATAGATAGATAGATAGATAGATAGGTAGAGAGATAGATAGATTAGATTAGATTAGATTAGATTAGATTAGGATACATTAGGATACATTAGGATACATTAGGATAGATAGATAAGATAAGATAAGATAAGATAAGATTAGTTAAGATTAGTTAGTTAGTTAGTTAGTTAGTTAGAGAGAGAGATAGATAGATAGATAGATAGACAGATAGATGGATGGATAGATAGATATGCTAGGTATGGCATGAGACACACGCACGTTTTTATTTGATAGTTTCCGGGCATTCTGATGTCTAAATTGCGGCAAAACGCTGAATCTATGCCAACAGCACGCTGGAAGTGGAACTGCTGACCGCTACTACCAAATGACACGTACAGCCGGCGCAACATCTGTGAAAAATCAAATTGATGAAACAAAACCCTGTCAAAGGTGTTCGTACTTTAAAAACTGATTTCACTTTTTGTGGGAAATGTTGATAAAAACAACGCAAGTAAACACCCAACATTCCTTGTGCAAAATAGCGGGTTACCCTTGGGTACTGGCTTTACCAAGTTTGCTTAAAGATAACTATATGGAAAACAGATCATTGATCGGGGCAAATTAGAATAATTGACTAATGAAATAAGGTCATTTGGGGATGATTCCCTTACTAACCATGATTCCAGGGTTCGGGGGAACAGTGAGGATCGCCCGCACCAGCGACCTGAGTGGGTGCCACTGGCAGTTTCTCTGTGCCGCGCAAGGATTCCCTTAGTGCGAACGTTGCGGATGGCACCTGGATATGTGTGGATATGTGTGGTGTATGTATGGTGTTACTGTAGATTGGATAATGCGTTCTTCTCTTAAAATAGTATATATTCTAATGACATAAATATTATGGACATAGCAAATTAATAGTGATGAAAACATTACAACGCCATCCTACTAAGCATTAAAACATATACATATATAACAACTGAAATTGAAGGACACTATTCCCTCTATCCACTCCAGCATGATTGAATATGTAAATATGAATATAAGAGAGAGATATATATATATATATCCCAAAAATGCGCATCTGTCTATAGATAATGTGTATCTAAAAATATCATATACACTAAGACCCCTCCTTTGGCCATTCCCAGCAAGCCTATTGAGAGAAGGCAATTATAGCCTACTGAGAGCAGTGATTTGCATGATGTGTTTTGCCGCGGTAATATTGAATTTGTCACTTCCGCATCTCAACAAGAAAGGCAGGTCATGATTACGACCCAAATGTTTGGAGGGTTCAAAAGATACCCCAATCAAGGCATGTTCCCATATCGAAGGTTCGAGTCAAACGGTTTCACACTTCACTATTTTTTCGTGTGGTTGGATGATTCGAATTTGAACGCCGAAACATGAAGCGTCACTGACGTGAATTTCCTGTGACGTGAGTAAGCCTTCAGCATGTGCTGGATTTTGGAGGATTTTCTTAGTCTAGTAAGCACTCAGTAAGCGCTCGGAAGGGCTGGGAAGCTTGAAGACAATGGAAACGCTCAGAAACATTGCATTTGTTGGTGATTTGAGGCAAAATTCTGTCAAATTCATTAATTCCGTTTCCAAACTCATCATATTGTAGACCGTCAGTCGAAGATGTTAGGGCCTTGAATCTGGCGAACCATGCAATAGGATCAGATTTTATCATATTTTATCATCATTAGAATCACTCCAAAAGATATGTACAGTTGATATTTTATTGATGGAATCTTCCTACCATCCCAATCATCACCGGATGCCCCGATGGATGCCAATGCCCAATATTTATTGTTTTTGTTGGGTTTGACCTTGAATTTCTTTGAACACATCAAAAGCTCAGTAAGGCTTACTGGTTGTTTTGAGTGCATGCTGAGGCTGAGGGCTTACTAGGCGCCTAGCGAGGTCTTACACAGGTTGAAGGGGGAAGGGGGGTGTAGGGGGAGTCTGAGTGCCCATGAAAATATTTTTTAAACAGCATAATTTTAACGAATTAATAACACACATTCATGAAGAAAGAACAACGACCAATGAAGAATGAACTGAACATAATCATGTTCATCAAGAATTCGTTGTGCAATGGACCCATTGACAGTATTATATCATATTATATCTACAAATCCAAGGCTCTCCAACCCACCGGCCGCATCTGAGAGCTCGTGTCGTACCTGCAAGCGGGGTGCATCCTGCATACATGACATCCCAACAGAATACTCTTCAGTAAACTGACGTGGGAAGACATTGAAACACGACATTGTAATATGGAACAAGAAAACTGACATAGTGAAGTGTACCAGAAGGGAACCATAGAACCGTCGTATCCTGCAAAGGTCTGAGCTGCTTGTTTCCTAGCCCCACCGTATACCACAACCCCGCCCCACATGGTCTTGAAGGAGAGTAGTCGTCGTTTCATCTGTCGGCTCTCCAGATTGTCCGAGGCGGTAAAGCATCTCCAGCTCGAACATATGATAGGCTGATTTGTGGATGTTTTTCCTGGCAATGGCCAAGGTTTCCACCACACCAAGGCACCAAGGTTCATGTCAGGTGTTAGAAAAAGTGGGAATCTCATTGGATGATGTGAATCTGTATATACAATATCTACTATAATATACATATATACATATCTACTGTAATATACTTATATATAAATGCATATATACATATATTTATATATACCATATATATATATACAAAACATATAATCCCTTCCTCCTAATACTAAACGTCCCCCAAATACTAAACACAGGCGTGCATCTCAAACTGCAGAAAATTTCAAATTGGACAATTTGATTTTTAATTGGTCCCCTTTTGAAAACAATTTAAAAATCAAACTACCATTTGTGGGTTTTCCCCCCTAATACTGAAAGCTAGTTCACCCCAGTGTGTTTATTATTAAATCCGTCCATTTTTTTTCAATATTAAGGTTTTTAATTTAGTATTAGGGGGAAGGCTTCGAAATCCAATTTTTGGCAATATTTTAATTGCGCTATATAAAGAAATTTAATTGATTTTGAGATCGGAAAAAATAGTTTTTATTATTAAGGCTTTTAATTTAGTATTAGGGCGAAGCTTCGAAATCCATTTTTTGGCAATATTTTAATCGCGCTATATAAAGAAATTTAATTGATTTTGAAATCGGAAAAAATAGTTTTTATTATTGAGGGTTTT
>Ga0126342_10005931_pt1 | contig 21505 bp, 22 predicted proteins | sample Cyp1metagenome_FD_92528 | JGI IMG/M metagenome (GOLD analysis project Ga0126342, IMG submission 92528) | Coral microbial communities from Lord Howe Island, Old Settlement Bay, Australia - Cyphastrea 1 metagenome | ecosystem: Host-associated > Invertebrates > Cnidaria > Coral ... | reverse complement strand
TGCACGCTGCAAGCACATGCTTGCAAAGAGATGACACTAACACTAGCCTACACGGGGAACCCAAAAATGGGGGCTGGGATTATGCATAAAACTCGGCTTCCACAAGCTGGACCCTAATAGTATGTATATATATATATACATTTCGGTTGTGCAAATATGAGGTATACCTGTGAATATCCCAAATGTGCCAGGTTTAAGTGTGAATGATGTTGTTGCTGCTGCTGATGATGATGGCTTGCCTAAGGAAGCAATGGTGTCCAAGGTGATGCAAGTGTTGACCCTCTTTTGGAAGAGGAACGGGCCGCAATGACGAAGGGTCTCCTGTTCTTCGTGTGTGGGCTTCAGCAAACTCGGGTACTCCCTTTACCTTCACGTATGTATATGCACATATTTATATGCATACACATCTATGCATATGTACTCGTCTATACATATTATACAATAATATATTATTACATAGCTATACATAAACGGAACGACAGAATTGGGTTCAAAATCCTGCTTTCTCCAGGGATGGCAAGATGGAGCCACATCGTAAGTTTGGGCGTCACATGATTTCCGTGAACATCATTGGATTTCCTCCATTTCTGGCAATTTTCTCAGCCGTATGCATCCAAAAGTTCGCCTGAAAATGGACCCTAAAATCCCCATGGATCATGGTTGATGATCAGTTTCTTAAACGGACATGCCTGAAAGGGTTACACCCCATAAAATCAAACATAGCCATGTTTTATACGCGCTCCCGCACATCCCATGGCACCATGGGTCAGGAAGCAGAATCCTGACTGGATGACCTCACCAAGAGATGTCTTGCGAAAACATGTTGCTCAAATACAAGGCCTATCCATAGTTTGCCGCTGCCGCTAAGGAGCACCCTGGGATGCTGAAAGGGGTATCCATAGTTTGTGATGTTTGTGGGGAGCCATGGTGCTAAGAGTTTTCCCAATCTATGATAGCAGTTTTCCCAATTTTGATGATGCAGTTTTTTGATGTTGCATGGTTCTTCCGATGTTTCATTGCAATATTTTACACACCATGATGTGTATGAAGAAACATAGGCCACTCAAGGATCCAGCAAATTTGCAATTTTACTTTGGGTTTCCCGGATTTCCCAGTTGTACCCAGCATCTGCAGGTAGTTCTCACACGGCGTTGAGATTGAAACACACCGTGGAAGCATTAGTTTCTCGTCATTGTGTGATCCTCCCGAGGTCGCAGTTGCCTCTGCCCGGAAAACGGTTGTGATGGATTTTTTGGGGCAACAAAACCAACATGTTGGTATTTCACAGGATATATTCAAGAATTTCAAACATTGGTAAAGGAAACCCAAAAACGTGGATGCAACCAACAAACAAGGGAAGACTCCCTAAGTCAGTTGCAACTAGCCGCTCAGTGGGGTGATTTGCCAGGTAGGTTGCCATAGCGCATTTGGGCCATGCGGGCACGCTTGAAGGCCCTACAGAGGCCTGCACCAATATGTGTCAATATGTATTATATTTGTATGATTTTATATATGTAACATATATTCATATGTAATTCTTATATATAATAGGTGTTAATATGTATTATATATCATATATGTTGCATACATTATATATCATATATACACATTACACATTATATATATAGTTCAGTTATATATATATATGATCTATATTATGAACAAAAAGGTTTTGATCATATCAATTGTTTTCTAAAAGAAAACATGCTCACACATTAAACTATAATTTATGTTTCATGTTCTATATGTTCCTGATGTTTCATAGAGGATTTGCTGTGAGGTTGGGAGCTGGAGGATGTTTCATAGATGTATGTACTGAAATACTCACATATGTAACATATGTTCAAAAACATGTATACCCATGATGTGTTATTTTTGCTTCATGTCCTTTTATGTTTATCGGTTTGTGAGGTTCTGCTGTGTGCAGAAGACTATGAGACGAAGAACAAAAACAAGATGGACGAAAAGGACAAACAGAGAATGTGGGAAGCTGGGACGACATGAGTCACAGGCCCACATGGGGCCCTCAACCACCGCGAATCTCTATAGGTCTACAGATGTAGAATTTGAATAAGACTTCATTGCGGTTTCTGAGTTTTTGCTCAAAGTCTTGTCAGACATGAGTTGATGTCAGTTTTAAGCAAGATTTTCAGGGGAGACTAAATCACTCTTGCAGTGATTTTGTGACGGGTAGAAAATCAGGGACTCTCAACTGATATCAACTGATCTCCATCCGCCAATTGTTCCTACAATGTGAGGCCCCCCAGTTATAAGTTATAAGCCCCAGTAACTATAGTTGTAAGTACCATAAACCATAGTTATTGGAGTTATAAACCAACTTAGCTGGTTCCATGGCTGGTGAGTGCTGAGTTCCTAAGGACGATTACAAGGCCAGGGCTTTGCTTCAGACCCCTCAGCAGCCCCGCATTGTCCCTTATAAAGGCGCCAAATCACGGCCCGAGGGATGGAGCTGTTTTGCTGGTTACTATATTGACTATCTATATATATACAATATATATATACAATATGTATATATATATATATACAATATATGTATGACATGGAGTCATTTTGACTCATTTAACTATACATATGCGTCTATCCATATATATATATAACTATATATATATACAATATATGTATGACATGGAGTCATTTTGACTCAAATAATTTAACTATACATATGCGTCTATCCATATCCATATATATATAGATAGAATGACAATATGAATAATTATGTAATAAGCAATGGTGTAAAACTGGAATGTTAATGCAATGTCAGCAGGAAGGCACCGACAGGAGGCTGAAGTCAGCGTCACTTGTACGCTATACTTCGTAGCCTCTAGAATTACGTGGATATTTATTGGACCATTTTTTTTAAAGGAGCACTTGATTGGGTGAAATTATATTGGGGGTTGTATTGTCAGTATTCTTGGTGTAAATGTGTATATATATATATATTATGATGATGATGATGATGATGACGACGACGACATTAATGGATTTACTGCATCATTTGGTTTGCCGGATCATAGATGAAGTGCAACTTCTCAATCCACCTGCCTGACCTCGTCAATCTCGGTCTTCTTCTTCCTCCAATGGGTTTATCCATTTACCCCACTTGGTTTCCACACAGATCACCCATTCATGTGTGGATTATGTATACCTATGTTGGGAATTGTCCCGATGTTTTCCTAAAAAAGAGCCAACCCGACTTCAGTTGATGAGTTTCCATTTGTTTGGGAGATTATAGAAAACCATAGAAAACCAATAGAAATAACACCAAAACTATCGTAACATTTTTATAACACCAATAGAAAACCATAGAAAATCCATGGATTTTGAGTGATTTGTTCCGGTCCAACTACCAATTTACCAGCCATGACCCAGTTCAGGCTATGATGCTCAGACTGCTGAAACTCCACGGCAACGCCGTGAGCCTTGGACCGGCGTTGGGTTTACCAACACTTTTGGCGAACTGGTTTCCCGTCACCATTTTTTAACACGGGAAATCAACGGTTACTAAATGGCAATGTTAGATTCTCATAGGCGAACTGGATTTCTGGGTTTGTTTGAATGTTTGAAAATGGTGTATACATGGCCATACATGGCTATACCCATGTATACCCCATAAAAAGTGTAGTATTTTACCCTGTAAAATGATGAACAGAAGTGGATTACAGGGGTATCCGTTTGACCATCCCATTGTGGGGCGAAAAAATCTGACCCATATTCATTGTGTGTACAGACATGTGGTGCTTATCTATGCTTATCTATGCTTATCTTATATTATGTTCCGGTAAAAAGGGATGATCATCATCTTAAGTCTATGACATCTATGAGGGACTAATATACTTATATTAATTAATCACATTTCATTCATGATGGTGGACCAAGTTTCTTAAGGACTCGTAGCCCCAGTGTTTGAGCTATGGACATCCCATTGCAGGTTTCACCCATTTCTGGAACTCGGTTTGAGCTCCTGGCAATTGAACATGCTTTGATCGAAATCAATCGTTTAAAATGTTAGAGACGGCAATTAGTGTCATGGTACCCTATGGTGATATGTTGTTCAAAAATAATTCCTGAAATTGGGGCGGAAACCTCTATTGTGATATACAATTTCTCAGACCCATTTTTTTTCAGGAGGAAACAAGTAGGCCGAAGAAAAAAATATCGTTCTTGTAGGTCCAGTCCCTTCTTGTTTGTTTTCCCCCGAAATTATAAAACCTTTTGTTCACCCTTCCTGTTATTATAGCTGCTGTATCTTGATCACCGCAATCATCTTGAATCTTCAAAATGTCAAATGTCCCCAAATGTTTAATTTTATTGTTGAACCCTTACTAAAACAGCAGGTTACCCCATGAGTGACTCAGATCCTCAATAATATAATTATTGTTTGGATGGTACTTTATTGTCAATTGTGCTAAGGAATTTCTGCGGAAAAAACAAACTGTTTTTTTTTCCATCGTTCTTTGGGTAAAGCTCTCACTTGTGAAGTCGTTACTCGTCCTTAGATTTCTTTATGGTTTAAAAAGGAAAAGCAATTGAAAGTTAACTGAGATGAATTGAAATCCCTACTTTTCCTTAGATTTCCTTATGTGTTTAAAAGGGAACCAATTGAAAGTAGATTGACATGAATTGGAATCCTTACTTGTCCTTTAGATTTCTTTTGGGTTTGAAAGGAACATGAATTGCAAACAAATTGATATGAATTGGAATCCTTGCTTATGTAGATTTCTTTTAGGGTAAAAAGAGAACATCATTGAAAGCAGATCAACATAAATTGAGATCCTTACTTGACCCCTTATCCCAAGACAATTTTGAATAGTGTTTTGTATACCAGCCAGTATACCATAATTGTTTGTTGGGGGTCCCCCTACTGTATAAACCTCCATTTTATACTGGATGTTCCATTCCCATGAGATGCCAAAATCACTACCCGCAGGTAGTGAAACTTCCCAAAGCCAGCGAGCGATCGCAGCCGCCCTTCACCGCACGTAACCGGGCGATTGACGTGAAGAATCCTGGGCATCTATAAGACAAAGCCACTGAAATGTTGGTTTCAACAATCGATCTATGGAGATAAAACTTAAAGGTTCCCCATGGAGAAAAAACAATAGATGGATCAACATGTTTCTTAGTTTAAATGGTTGCTTTATGATCTGAATGGAGATTAAACTAATCATTTGATATGGGATGATAACCACCAATATGAGTGGGATATAACAATATATATATATGTATATGATGGTTTGATTTATGGAGATAAACCTTAGAGCATTTGATACCGGATGCAATAGAATATCAATGTATATATATATATATATTATGTATATATATATTATGTGCATATATATATATATATTATGTATATATATATTGTGTATGTATATATAATATAATATAATATAATATAATATACTATACTATACTATAATATAATATAATATAATATAATATATAGGTCTATTCGGGTATGACCAACAATTATGCGATTTGGATAAGATAGGGATCAAACCAATTGATGGGGATAACCTTAGAGCCTTTGAGCATTTGATATTGAGATAGGATAGAATGGCATATAACCAACAACATTGAGGTTTGTCTGAAAATGGGATACCCAACAATTTAATCACTGACAAAACATGTTTACCATTCAAATTGCCGTTTGAGGTGTGCTCCATGTTCAGACGCGCTCACACATGCAAGCATACTACTTCAAAGATGTATGTGGGAAACCAGCCTAAAATCACACAACTGTTTCAGTAGGTCCAGGCCGGCAAAATGATTGCACACCAGCCGGGTCAACTGAAACGTACTGCCTGATAGGCCCGAGTTTTTTTGGGCATGAAACGAAGTCGAGTCACCCGGCAAGCCCCAAGTTATGGGCACTTATAACATGCACAGCGGAATATGTGGCATGGCTTTGGCTTGAAATTGCCATGGACACTGCAGGCCATGAGTAGGGAATCAACCATCAATGGCTGTGCTCAATGGCCAACCAGATCAACCAGTCGTCCTCCCCAAACATGTGTATTCGAACGCCATGGACTTCGTGATTTAATCGAGAAATGAAGGTAGAGCTTAGATAGATAGATATATAATATATATATATATATGTATATATATATTATATATATAACATAATATGACTAGGCTGACTAGGATATAACATGACATAACTAGGTGAGCAGATTGTTTACTTTGGCTCGTTTTTTGGTGAACATGTTTGTTTCCGCACTTCTAGAGACACTGCTAGGTCCTGACATCCCAGACACCCGTTGTGACCATTGAAAAACCAGCGACCATTGTTCGAGAATTGCACCATTTTTCCACCATTTTTGCTACATATAAATCTTCAGATTGTTCATGTTTTTTTTACTCTAGTTTTTTTTACTGTTGCTAAATAGAAATCTTGAGATTTCAGCATCATTCACTGTCTCAGGTAGCCGTGGGCCCATAGGACGCTTGATCCTACTGGATCAAGGACAGTTGTCACCTCGAGGCAAATATTTGCAGGTGCGGCTCGGGTTCAGAGAGATGACCTCTTGGATAGTGAAAAAACATGGCAGCGAAAAACAGTTGTTTTTTGGAAGTTCCCATGTATATTAGAGTATATTTAAATTAAAGATGTATTAAACTTGTTCAATATGTCATCTATGTCTGGTCAAATAATGAAATCATCATGTTCAATAGGGGTTTGCACAAAAAGTAGCAGCGGATCTCATACCAACAACACCCCAAATTCGCATGTTGCTGGACGGTCCGACCGCTTTTTTGAGCCGTTTGTGAGCAGAAAGATGTGGACCTCGTATCTCCAAATCCCTAGGTGAATTAGTTATGTTAGTTGAGGTTGGATTTTAGTGAATAGCATTCATCCTCAGTTTGCCATATTTTACCTATATTTTACCTGTCACCCACAATTGCTGGCCAATATTCCCCTAAGTTTCTCGTCTACATGTTGTCGATTTCGGATGATGGGACTGGGGGTCCCAGTCATCCATTTGAAACGCAGTTTGCTGTAGTTTCAGCCTTTGCTCAGTCCAGCCCTTGCTATTGGTGACTGATCCTCTTGTTGTATGATATCTCATTTTTGTTTGAATTAACTTGCATTCTTTGTTTGTTTGGATTAAACTATAATAGATTGTATATTTATATCTACAATTATACCATATATAGATAACAAATGTTTCGTTCCGAAAATCTGTTTGATTTTGCTGCTGAGTTCCGCCTGCTGTATTTTTTTTCAGGTGTGTACCCAACACGGGATTCGGCCTGCTTTGGAACCACTCCTCGCAGGACTCCTTGATGGACGGGAGCTGGCGGTTGAACCAATACTGGATCATTTGTTTGGGAAAACATCATGTTTTTGACAGGGAATGCTGAACAAAAGACAAGAAGATTACAAGAAGCATTTAGAAACTATACTGATTGTTTAGTCACAATCAGTTAGATTAAACATGGATCGAATACACATATAGTCTATAGCCAGAGAATATTTTTTTTTTAATAGAAGGTAGGGACAATCCGTGATCAGCTTTGCAGGTCAATCCTCAAATCTGGTGATGGTGAACCAGAATTTATCGGATCATGATGTCCTAGCACTGCTTCCTGTGATCGAGACTCGGCGTGGCCAGATTTCGATGGTGAAATTGCCAATCCCCAAATGTCAGACTCCAACGTTTTAATAAAACCATGGTGAGCGGTGCACTTCCATCAGCATTGGTAGGTCAAGGCAGCAACAAAAACATGTTACAGGACTCAGTGAGGAAGCTAATACAAATTTACCATATTAATATCCAGTAATATCCAGTAATATTAATAACTATCTATTAATATCCAGCATATTATTGCAATTTTACGTAGTAAAACACATATTGCAATAATGAACGTGATTGTCTGCTCAATCCATCTATAGGCGCATAAAGGAGAAGCCAACTTTGAATTGCATTTTACTTCTGAAACATGAATGTGTCTGAAAGCAGATTACCCAAAACCCGATGGCTTATCATCATGCAATTGAACTTTGACATTTTTGGTATGCCACATTTTGGACAACCCCCATACTGTTGGCTACATTCCATAATTGATATCCACTATACAGTATGATATTATGGAATGATTTGTAACTATATCCATAATGGAATGATAATATAATAATAATAATAATAATCATAATAATAGTAATAATAGTAATAATAGTAATAATAGTAATAATAGTAATAATAGTAATAATAGTAATAATAGTGATAATAGTAATAATAGTAATAATAGTAATAATAGTAATAATAGTAATCATCATCATCATCATCATCATCATCATCATCATTCATCATCATCATCATCATCATCATCATCATCCATCACTTACAGTATGATCATATCCACTATTCGGAAGTATTGGACAAAATGATGGGTTCAATCCCCATATTGGACGGTCGTGGCGCACCAAGGAAGAGACTCAAACCTTAAACTCCGTGGACTTCTCCAAGAACCCCAACCTGACAGCAGCATGGCGCACACGTTGACCGTGACATGGAAACAGCACGCCTTAAGCGTGGATCGTAGATGATATTTGCTGATCTGTGATGGGTGATTATTGATTGTAAATCATGATAATTACAATAATCACTGTATATTTGATACTTCTATGACTATGATGTCTATGATCATGAAGTGTATTATTTGGTTTCACTGGTGTGTATATATATATATATTATAGATGATGGTGATGATGATGATGATGATGATGGTGATGGTGATGATGGTGATGATGATGGTGATGATGATGATGATGATGGTGATGATGATGATGATCCCCGAGGATCGCGCCATCATCCCATTGCAGCTCGGTTTTGTTTGTCGCCAGGTTTGGCCGAGGGCCTGACTCGGATGGAATTTCCCTTTTTTTTAATATCAGCTGGATAGAACAGGGGATTGAGGGGGATTGTCCATTGCAACGTTTCCTTAGGATACCCGGATACTCTTCAAATACTTGTGGAAGCGGGACTCCGCCCATCAGCTGTTCTGGGTGATTCATCATGACCTTACCACGATGTCACAGTAAATGATGGTCACTAAGGGGGACCACCCAAACATCCCTTTATTTCAGTTGGTGAGACAGGAATTCTTTCGCATCACTGCAAAACAAACTGCTCTTCAGCTTGAACACAGCAGGCTTGACCAGTCAAGATCTATCCAGATGTCAGCGCACAGCAACATACTATGCTCTTCATATCATCCCGAGTTTGCTTCTTAGCAGATCTGGAGGAAACCGTAGTTTTACCATCCACATATCCTAGAATTTGATGATGGGAAAATATACATGAAAACCGGTAAAAGCAACTGTTGAACTGATCCATTGAATCCTCAAGATTCGCTGGTTGCCCATCAAAATCCCATCAAAATCCCATGATACTCACCCATTATAATCCCAATTTAAATCCCATCAGTTATATTCTCAATCCCATGAATAGTAATCCCATATTGGGTCAACACGGTGAACATGTTCCTCTCAGGAAGCTCAGGCCGTGCTGAAAACCAAGTTTTATTTTCCGATGGGTTGATCCAATGTGGGATATGGCTTGGATATCCAGTGTTGGATATGGTTGGATATTGGAATCTTAAATGCACACACACATATATATATATATATAGTGTATATATATATACACACATATACGCAGGCTTGGTTGTACAGCATACCCACCAACCATTTTAGTAGGGAAGATGATTATAATCCATTGGAATTGGGGATATCCTATTTTCAGACAAAGCCTTGTATTTCATCTGTTTAATTCCGCTGTGTACGTTCTCTTCTTAATATGTTTCCCATTTTTTGACAACCATAATTTATATGTAATCATATGTGTCTCGAAGGCACATGCCTTATCTCTGGACTCCCCATTTCGAACCAAAGCCAGGTTTCGTGCGATCAGCTCATCTGCCGTGACCCTGCGGCACTTGCTGCTGCAGAGCGTTTCTATGGGACCTTCTGCTCAGCAAATCCTGGCAGAATTGCAGCTTGGCACTGCCGTGAAAAATGATAAAAACAAATGAAATTGGTAGAAACATGTAAAACATATAGTCAGGTGATTATTTGTTCCCTTGTACATAGAGCCTTGTGCTACAATGTGCTACTTACGTGATACTGTAAGGTCCTGGTCTTGAGCTTTGCATCTTGAAGTTTCGGAAACAAAATGCATGACTGCTGGTTGCCAATGATACCCCAATTTCCACAGTCCACCAAGCTCGGGAATACAAGTGCCAGCCATCATGAACCAGAATATGACAATCATTGAGAGATATGATTCACCATATATATATATCCCCATCATCATCATCATCATCACCATCATCATCATCATCATCATCACCATCATCATCATCATCATCAGCAGCAGCAGCAGCAGCACATGAGTATTGAACAGACGTCATCGAGCGTCCAGCACGTTCCGTCAGCCGTCGAGGCTAATGAGCCATGCTGGCTTCGTGAAGCTCATCACATTGAATCTCAGCGAGGCGGCTACATAGCCAATGTTTGCGTTTCTAAACTTAGTATGTATAATATGCATAGTATATAAATGTATGTATAGTATATATACATATATACGTATATATATATATATATACATACATACATATACATATGTAGTGCCTCTATTATATATATATATATTTATACATGTGTATAGTGTATATAATATATGTATAGATGTATACAGTGTGTGTATATATATATATATGTACATATGTATGTAAATACATTTACATTTACATAATCATACATGTATGCGATGCATTTGCATATATTGATATTCTGAAAACATTCCAAACATGGTGTCCAGCATCCCGCACTTATCGGCCAGGTTTCTCTTCAACGGAAAGGTTTCCTGTCCATAGCACAGTCCATTGCGCAGCACCGTGGATTGAGCCTTGGCCCTTTGAACATCTGGAGATTACAGAACTACTGTAGTCAGTCCTTGCAATTTGTTAGTTGATATTTTTGCGCAGCAGCAAACAAACATGTTGGCGGACATTTCACCGTGGTAAGAACAAGAATAATTTACATTTTCTTAGGGTACGTTTTAGATTACTCAACACACGTAAAACGGGTTTTACCACTGTTTACCACAGCACATTATTAGCAGAGTCCAAATCCACCAACATGAAATGGTTCAGAAACCAACCGTTTGTGGGTTTCCTCGCTGGTGAGACTTGAATAGATGCATCCACCTTCAATGGTTTTGAGCGTAAATCGGAAGTTTGCAATTTGAGGGACTTCCACGTGTCCCTTTCTTGCATGGCGGAAGATGGTAATTTCAAACTTGAAGTGTCACGTCAAATGCCGATCACTTCCCACTTTTCATTGTAGTCGTTCATGTGAGGCCAATTTGCTGCTGTTGTTGTGGTTGTTGCAACGCCCAGGACAGATCTGAACCTCTCCAACGCAGGCCCGGGGGCAACCTGTCCACAACCATTTGGTAATCAATCGTGGCATTGGACAATCCCTTATAAATGGAGGTTTTGATGGTAGAAACATCTAGAAATCATGGATTGTCCATTGCCATGTTTGATTACCGGATGGAATTTCCTGCAGTTTCAGTGGATCATTGAAGCACTTTGCCAGATGTGGAAGTGATGTGCAAGATTTACATCCGATGAGTGAGAAACCATGATGTTTGTAGGAACCCTGTAGTGGATACCCAGGGGTTGGATGGGTTGGCTTGCTAAATGTTGGAGCCAGGTGACTTTCAAAATCCTGTGGGACTTGACCGAAGATTTTTTTCAGAACACCAAACCACTGGAGAACTTGTTGCACTGACATCCAACCTGAGGACCGATTTCAGATACCCCAAGATACCCCAAGTATGTATATGTGAATATATGTGAATATATGTGAATATGTGAGAATATATATATATATAAATGTGAACATATATGTGAGAATATATGTGAATATATGTGAATATATTTAAAAAAAATGTGAATATAAATGTGAATATATATGTGAATATATATATATATATATGTGAATATGTATAGATATTATATATATATGTGAATGTATATACGTGAATGTATATATGTGAATGTATCTATATGTGAATATGTTTATATATATATATATATGTGAATATATATATATATATATATATGGGAATATATGTTTATTCATTGCTCATGTTTGCTCATGTTTGCATGTCTCATCCATTTGTCATTTCATCCTCGGAGACATTCAAAGAACCCACAATACATATACAGTATATATATATCTATATACATGATTAAACACCAGCATGTCCTAACGGGTGCCTATCAAGCACCCCTTAGGGTGGGTAAGTATAAAACACCCGTTAATTTTTAAGGTCCTGAACTAGCAGACAATGAGGTATTCGTACAATTTTTACAAGATTTCACTACGTTTGCTTCGAGGTGTGATTTTTCTCCAAGCAATACAGGGAGTCTTGTTGACAACATGGAAACCCTGCCCCAAAACGTTGATTGTTTTTGGGAAGTGAGGACGATGGATATTATTCTTCAAGTTGTCCTCCAATCCGACCACATCGGTCCTGATTCTTCACTTTCTTCTCCTTTGTCTTCTGGTTTTTGGGCATTATATTTTTGAGAAATCAAGAAAAACATGTGTGTCAATGTGTGTGTCATTGGCCTGTTGTGTCGGTGAGTAGGAGGTGTCTTTAAAGCACCCATTAGCCAAACAGGTGCCTAATAAGCACCCCATAGAAACGTGTCGGGTGCTTTTGGGACACCACCTATGCATGTCATTTCGTGTCCGTTTTGACTAGTTTTGAACATGTAACAAAATTATACCTTGAGACGTCCTTCATACAATAGCGTCTCACACCTTACTTTGGGAGACATGGCAAAAGAAAGGCTGGGGGCCTTGTCATGACACAAAAGTTTGACATCCAATGTCCTAAGAAAACAGAGGGCAAACATGTTAGGCAAAGCTTGTGTTTCCAGCGGAACCATTGTCAAAAAAAATCCTTGGATTTGGGATTGGAAGTCATGTTTTTGTTGTTTTTTTCTGGCGTGCTATCTCCATGAACTTCAAGGGGTGTTTTTTTTTCAGCACCCCTTACTTAAGAATCTCAATTTTCATGATGCTGACGCCCCTTAGAACGTCCTGGCTGCTACGGAAGGCCTGGTGCCCTGTGGGCCTGATGGAAAGCCGCTAGGGCGCAGTTGTGCAAGGGCAGAGAAAGGCAAGGGGCGACAAATCCCTAACTGAAAGAAGGACCTTTTGAGGATTTAATGGTCATCGAATGAACTGTGTTTACATCATTTGATGGTATTCTGAACAACTTGCAGTGACCATTTATGCTGCCAATTCTCGTTGTCTATTTTCGGAGAAGAAACACATAGACATTTGTGGATGGTTTCCACTAGACAAACACTGACAGTCTCCGCCAACCACTGGTCCAACTTGATTTCAATACACAACATTTCCCAGGGCAGGTGGTTGCTATTTTTTTGCTCGTATTACCACCACCAAAAGGCTATAGACATGGTTGAAACTGTTATTGTGGAAAAGGATACCACAGTTATGTTGGCGCTTGCAATAGGAGAGACATTTTTTTTGTTTTTAATCATTTCAAATACCACCTTGGATCGCCTTGGCATGTCGCCCAGGAACTGTTTGGGTGCCTTGGCATACGGTTGGACAGGGCGGACAGATGGTTTCCCCGAAGAGCCCCTTTTTGGAGGTAAAATCGGGATCTCCTAGAAGTGGTTGACCTATTTTGGTCACGAATTAAGAGCATAAGGTTCAAACCTAGCAGCACCGAAAGCCAATGAAGGATAATGAAAGATTAGTTTGTCATTTTTTGTAATACTCAACCACTATCTGGTTGGTTCAAATATGTTCAACCACACAGGTGGGAAGACAACCCTCTTGGCGTTGAAACCACCAACCCGGTATATTGTTTGGTTACTTGCACCTGAGGTTCAAGTCAACAGCGGAAATGCAAGTTGGTGGAGAAGGGGATTCCCAATTCTTTATCTTTGATCATTTTGATCATCTCCAATGTACTGAATAGATTTGGATAGTATAACTCCCTTACAACTCCCTCAAACTCATTAAGCAACAGGGCTGTTGAAGCATGACGGAACGCCACTGCTCTGTTTTTCACGCCAGGATTGCTGATGCAATGCGCGCAGCTGAAAAAGTTGGACTTATCATGGAATTGCCTGGACACGCCACTGGGATCCACGAACGAAGCATACGAAAAATCACCATGTAATTTGCATAAATCACCAAAGAGAGATCACAAGGTTCATGTTAGATGTGTTTTAGTAGGAATTTATTTGTCGATCTTTTTTGGGGTTATTGATATTTTTTCTCGTATGTATAGGACAGAAGATCATAGAAGATCAAGATCATCCACTTGGCCAAAGGTCTATTGGTTTGGTGATTGTGTTTTTTGTGTCCCATGTGTCCTGTTTTATTTGGTCTATTTTTGGTTCCATGTTCTGGTGGCATGGTGGATCTTGCTTGGAGTCCCCATCATAGTCGTATCCGATGCTCCTATGGTCATCACTATCAAGGGATTGGCCAATTGAACACATTCTATCCTCCACAATCCAATGACTTGGGTGAGTCCCTGTTGTCGGCTCCCAGTGTTGCTGAAATATCCTGCAGTTTGTTTGGATGGTTGGATGTATCCCGAGCTGGAATGTTTCACGTTTCATGTTTTAAACCGTGCTCTGATTTAATAAAGCTATGAAGAAAGGTATCAATGGCCCATTTGTAAATGTGTTACCTATTAAAAATAAATGGCGATCTTCCATAGCTATGTTTGGTATCACCCAGGGTATCTGATTTGGAACTCGTCAACTAATTCAATTTAGGGCAGTAGGTTCACTGTCGATGTGGCTATATAGATCCATTTTAACTTTCCCATGATGAACTAACCAAAACCACACGGTGGCCCGCCCAATTACATTGGAAATTGGTTGGCTTTCTCCCATCCAATGGTTCACATGTCTTCCGTTTTGTAACGTTTTCTATAACTCATCGATTAACCCAATCTAAAACAACATAAACATACATAAATCAACTTATGCCCAGTGATGTTCAATTCACATGTCTGATTCATATCCTTTAAATCCACAGAGACCTGCCATTTTGCCAATTTTCCACATGTTTCTCCAAGGTCAGCCTTAATGCAACTGGGCCAAGCGTTGTCCTCGCGCCGGGCCTTGCAACATTTGAACCTGGCTGCAGCGGCAAGGAGGCGACCGAGATGGTTCCACTGGCTCCAGGGTAGGAAAGTGATGCATCTTTTTAGAAATGGATTGAATCCGTTTCGTTTGGGGTTATTGTACTATATATATATATATATATAATTATATATGTATATATATGTATGTATATATATATGCATATGTATATATATATATATATGTATATATATATACATATTAATAGGATATTAATAGGATATTAATATTAAGGATCATCCCACTAACATGAAGGTTTGTCTGACAATGGGGCGTACCCCTCAAACAGCATTTGTTTCATCGGAAAAATGAGGTTTTGAACCCTGAAATTTGCGCGTGGTGTCCCATTTTCAGGACAAACCCATGGCATGGATATATACATATATTATATACATACCGGTAGTATGAAATCATAAGTTGTTGTTGTTTTTAGAGTTTGAAATCAATATTTCAATGGCAAAACTAGTTGGATAATTGTAGGATATGGAGTGGATCATAACCTATGCCATTTTCGGTGGCATGGACATTCAACCAGGTTATTTGCTTGGGTCTCACTGGGCTACCGGGTTTTTTACCCATACCCATATCAATGCTTCGATATTGCATACTTGTATATACATGTGTAAATCCACTGTTGATTTGGGTGAAGTATTATTTGCTGGTTGTCATTCAGATGTCTGGTTTGTGGCTTAAAATATGTTTCATGATAAACCGCAGAAATAAGATGATTCCCCATGTCGGATTTTTTGAGGTTTGGAAACCACCGATGATCAGACGCAATAGTTTGACATTGTATGTACAAGTGGCAATAGACATAATGGAGATTTTATGATATATATGTATATAGTATGTGCATACATACTATAGACAACGAATGACCTCAGAATGAATAATAATGTTCTTCTTTAGTTTGGCATTCATGTTTTAATATGATGCAGATCGTTGGATTGTTGTTGTTGTTGTTGTTGTTGTTTTGGTTTGTGTTTGTAGCTAATTGTAGCTCTATGTCATTATTCAACTGAGTCTCATGCAGAATCTACCACATGTACTATACGTATGCATTATTCTATGTGCACTGTATACTATACATTGTTTTGCGCTGATGACTCTGAACATTTTCTAACATTTTCTTTCTTCTGTGTGTTTTATCTGAAGCCGTGCGGTACGAAAGAATTGGGCATGAGTTGGGACAGAGCGAAGCAGTCAAGGTCTGAACAGTTTTTCGAATGATACCATGACTTTGTTCTCACCTAGGGCCGGCCCGGGCTTCAGGATTCCAATGATTCATGTTGTTGCCAGGATGTCATCATGGAAATCTGCCGGTATCCCTACATTTGGGTCCCAAAAACGATCGGCATTAAAGAAGGTTAACGTGTGGTGAATCGATAGTAGTGAGTCAAGAAGATGAGTATCTTGTCTTATATCCTAACGGGTGGCGCTTAATAACCAGCAACTCCTGAATCAGTTCGTTGATAAGTGAATTTACATGAATTGATGCATCAGGTCGTCGACGGATCGAGATTTGCCCATTGAGCATTTTTTGGTGGCTTGGTGCAGATGGGTATGCGAACTGGTCTTGATTGTATACATGGTTTATTTTATCACTTGATTCGGTTTGTACATATCCATTAAAGGAAGGGCAAGATGGACCAACAAACATGTGTATATAAATAATATATATATACTATCCATTATGTATAGTTATTAAATAAAGCAGGCCGACTGTCTACTACCTGGTTCACACTAGAACCAGCAGGTTTGGGGAACTTGGTCTAATGGACCTATTGTGGCCATCAACAAGTTGCCAAAGCCACAATACCTGTTGGCCGATGATAGAAAGATGGGGGTTGGTAGCAATCAGTAGGGATTGGCTTTATCAGTTGGTACATCACTGTTAAACCGTCCCATTCATATGATGGTTCAAAAGCGGTTTCACCCAAACCAAAAATTTGGTTTATCGAAATCCATTTTTTGGGGGTTATTACTTTGGGTCTCTGGAAAAAAACTGACCAAGAAACAAACATTGGGATTATCGAACTCCCAAATTGAAGCTGATAGTGTTTATGTAAAGCAGGTAGACATGACGTTGATGGTTTCACTTATATAGAATGAACCCACGTATATAGAATACAATGTAACATCACTTGCATACTGATACATTGTCATTGATAAATGTGATGTAGCATAACATAACTCAATATAATATAGCTGTGTTATATTGCGTTTTTGGTTATTATAGTTTGCATTAGCTGATGTTATATGTTTACTGTATTTTACTGTATCACATTGTATTTGCTTATCATATTAGTTTATGTAATGTTATGTTTTGTTGTTCGATCTATGATATATATATATATATATATACATACATATGATTATATATGTTTGTTCATGGACCAAGCCAGGAAACTGAGTGGCAACAAGGCATATGTTGCAGCGGATAACAATTCAAAGGGCAGTTTGAGTTCACTGAAACATACCCAGAATGATGTTCTGAGATAGTTTCAGTTCAAATACAATAAGGTTAAGCTAACATAGATATGGTAAGCCTACCTTTTATCTTTTGCAGATCATTTTCCTTCGGAAACAATGCAGTCCGCTTGAAACCACACGTTTTTCATATATATATATATATAGGTGTCTTAGTTTATATAGTTTACTGGACGGTTTTTCACTATCACAGAAGGTATATAGTTCCCCTGAATCTACTAATGCTGTGTTTTCATGAGAGCAAAGCCCCCAGAGACAGCTACCATGGCATCCCCAGAAATATTGCATGACCTCCATGTAAAGGCCATTTCCACATGATTTACCCTTCGGTAATCAAACATGGCAAGGGAACTTCCACTGAATGGAGGTGCAGATGGTGAAAATCATCCAGACATGGGTGATTTTCCAGAAAACCATGTTTGATTGCCAGAGGTTATTTGTCTACCTCTCTATTCCTATCTGGTTTAATTCTATTCCTATCTATGTCTATGACATTCTTTGACAATCTGACTATTCCCATCTATTCCTCATCATGCCCATCAATTCCTCTCCTTTCCAGTTTTGCTCGTTATCAATTCTTGTCTTGAGTATGTCTATTTGTCTATTGGTCTATCTTTCCAAACAAGAAATGTAGACAGACAGATAGATAGATCAGTTAGATTATAGATTACATTAGATTAGATATACGATATACTGTATATGACATAGTGAAAAAAAACAATGAACACTGAGGAAGGTCGGTAGGTTTTGGTGACAACACGCTTTCGCAGGAACTGCTGTCCATGAACCGCGCACTGAAGGAATTGGACATCTCTATGACACCTGGAAAAACCATGAAATCCCCTGGCAGATCATGGAGGTTTTTTCATGGGAAAATCATGGGGAAATCCATCAGACATGGAGATCTGAAAAAAGCTTCGTTGATGATTAAAGTTCGGGGGTTATTTAATACATCATATTCACCAAATCCGTATACACCTGTTAATCAGCCACTGGAAGGGATTCTCCAAAAATGATGTTGACAGTGTTCAGATAAGTTGGTTTACAGCTTTTATATGGAACTACAACTCCGCAAACTGCTGGATTTGGCAAAGATAAACCAACAAACACGACTGCGGGTCCTGTCTTTGCAAGTGAAACACTGAAACCCCCTCGCCCTCAGCTTAGTTTTCTTGACTGCACATGGAGCTTCGATAATTCCGGGAGAGTTTTCCCTTGACCGAGTCACTCGCTTGGAATTTGTTTCAACATGGGATGTACCATGATTTTCCCGAAATTTTTCAGTTCACCCATTCTTATGGTTTGTTTTTCTGGGGGGTTTGCTAACCATCCGGTCGGAGCTTCGGATTTTTGTTGCCAATTGGCTGTGAGCTCTGAAGGACCGGACCGAATTATAAGGATGTTGCTGCCCTGTTTATTTAAGTAGGTTCTGAGTATTCTTTTCTATATATATATATAATATATATATATATATATGTATCATGTTTTGTTACATCCAGTCTATTACTCTATTACATGTATTTTTGTAGGATTGTGACCTATTTCCGTTCAAGCAAGTATGATTTTGATCTCACAAATCATACAAAACTTGTCAGCACTCTCTCCCACATTCATATGCTCCATGCATTACCAACCTTTACCCCATCGCTAAAGGTAGGTACTACCGGTGAGACCACGACTCAGTGATGTCCTCAGCGGCCACGGTGCACATTGGTCGACTGAGGAATCATATGGACTACCGCGCCGCGCTGATTCTGGAAGATGCTCTGGAAACTTGGAAAACCCCTTGAAGAGTCTTGAAGGTAGGGCATGGTGACGAGAAATCTGGGGCATGGTAACCATGGAAAAAATGGATTTGAATAGGATAAACGCGTTTTTTTGGGGGGATAACGGCTATCTCACCAATGATGATCTGGTTGCTGGTTTCAACATGTTGATTTTTCAAGCAGTTTTTGTTGGAACGACGATCCCCAACGACCGTCTTATCAGATTGGACCGTTCCTGAGTTTCTGGACAACTCATCTGTAACTGATGGATTTTCATGGATTTTCCATTGCCATGTTTGATTACCAGAGCCTAATGGTTTTTTGGATCTTCTTAAAATCCTTATCTACCACTATCTACCACTTAAAATGTAACAGTCAGCATCTGGTCGTCCCTTGTTCACTTTGAGTGGAAGTTGCGTCTTGGACCCCCCAGTCTTGGGCCTTCCTGGAAAGCCCTAGAGGCCTGAATGTTAGCCATAATAGCCATACTCAGATGTTTCGCCACCACTATAGTTTTTGTTGCATCTGCAGGGAATCTCTAGATTCAGCACCAATGTTCCTACAGCGTACAGATCACCGAGGAGCGAACGTGCATACGCAGTTTGCGCTTGATCGATAATCCGCTGGGACAGACTGGGCTGCGCAGTATCTTGCGACTTCTTTGTGGGAAGGAGGCCCTCTTGGGACAGGGGACCAGTTGAAATGGGAAAACGGGGACTTCAGCAGCGGCTATGTGACCGAACCACCGGTTATGTGGGTAATTGATGGTAATTGGGTATATAATGGGAATATCATGGGGATAGATAAGCAATCATATGATATGTGGGTTTGATTGAAAATGGAGGATCTAACCGCCAGGTAAAATGATAATGTTGATTTAAAGTCAATGATCATGGGGATGTTAATGAGGATATTTTATGGGATGTAAAGACTGCCAGTATGGTATCTGGATGTGTCTGAAATGGGGGCATGATACCTCAAAGAATTGATTTTGTTGTTCATAGGAAATGTATGATAACCAAATCAGTAGATTTAGGGCTCTAGGGCTACCCTATCCCAACATAGCTATCCCTATTTTCAAAGCCAGCTATAGCCACAAGTAGCAACAGTCAACCACTCATGGGGGCTAGTATGTAAATATATGTAAATCATCCAAATTTGGGCTATATATATAATAAATAATAATAATATAACATATATAGCATACAAAATCATAATTAATAATGTATAACTACTGTATAAAGATTTATATACCGCAAATAGTGTACGACAAAGAACATAAACTACGAATTGGGGGATGGTGACTATTGTTGCAGATCCCGATTTTGTGGAACATTGTGGGACTCTATGGCCACTTCCTTGGTTTCACATCCATGGACGTCCATCGTGTGACGCGAGTGTTTTGTTGGTGAGGATGATCCATTTGGAGCGGATGCTGATGGGATGCTGTACATTTTAATATGGTGTCAGCAGTCATCCCAATCAGTTCAAGATATCCAAGTGTCGCCACACCCCTCAAGCGTGTTGATAAACTATCTGCACGATTGTGCGTACTACAGTAAGTATTATTTTGGACTCGACGTTGGGCTTTGGCACTCTCCCATCCCGCACAAAAATTGAATCTTTCTTCGTGGTTGGCAGGGTCAGTTTACATCCCTCTTTGGGTATCATGTTGGGTGATTTCTATAGGCATATTATCATGTATGTATAAGTACATATATATGTATGGATGGATGGATGGATGGATGGATGGATGGATGTATGTATTTATGTATGTATGTATGTATGTATGTATGTATGTATGTAATGTATGTATGTATGTATGTATGTAATGTAATGTAATGTAATGCAATGTAATGTAATGTAATGTAATGTAATGTAATGGAATGGAATGTAATGGAATGTAATGTAATGGTATGTAATGTAATGGTATGTAATGTAATGGTATGTAATGTAATGGTATGTAATGTAATGGTATGTAATGTAATGGTATGTAATGTAAT
>Ga0126342_10005930_pt1 | contig 21507 bp, 27 predicted proteins | sample Cyp1metagenome_FD_92528 | JGI IMG/M metagenome (GOLD analysis project Ga0126342, IMG submission 92528) | Coral microbial communities from Lord Howe Island, Old Settlement Bay, Australia - Cyphastrea 1 metagenome | ecosystem: Host-associated > Invertebrates > Cnidaria > Coral ... | reverse complement strand
TAAAGATCTTAAAACATGATATGGGGATGGGTCAAAACCCTGGTACCTAGTGAACCCCAAAATAGCTGGTAAATGGATGTTCATCCCACTAAAAATGTATCTATAGGTATTGACCCATACCCATATTGATTTCAGAACATCTTGACTTCAGATATGTCTTTGCTGCCCTCCAGGACCACCAGCATGACGACAGCCTCTGGGCCAAAACATGTAAAGCCATTACCACCAGCTGACGTTTTGAGGGCATGCCGTTTTAAATGTAAGGAGACAACGTCAAGTACCTTATCCACCACCTCTCTTTCAACAACATCGGCAGAACTGGCGCGATTTACATTGGATGATAGTTGAACATACTTGAACTTTGTTTGTCAGATGAGAGGAGGTGCAAAGGGTGCGAAGATCCGGAAGGTTGTTCAAGGTGCAAATTCAGCATGCTAGACTGCTTGCTTAAAACCGGCCCAACTGCCAGGTTACCTCGTACATTCCGATCTCGGCAGTTCTGAGAGGATGTGGCTCGTCCAAGGGTTTCTTCTTTTCTTAGAGGGTGTCTCAATGAAAGCCACACACAGAGAAGATCCACAGGTCATGTCTCGAACAACAGTTGCTACCCTCGGGTCATCAAACAGGGAAACAGAAAATCCACCGTTTATACATGATTTCGATTTCGCCATTAAACCGTCATTTAGTTTGGGGATGTTTGGGGCCTTCCCTTTGCCATGATGGATTTCGGAAGGGTAAGTTGCCAGCTTTTTCTCAAGGCTTGAGGTCCCGAGCTCGGCTCGCCAGGCTTTGGAATAGCCGTCAACGCTCCAAGCGTCTTCATTGCCGTGCCTGAAGCCAAAGATGCCATTAAAGAGGTGCTGCCTTGCTGGAGAATGTCAACCGCAGATAGGCACAATCTGTTAAGTAGGGAGTCTACTCCCAAATAGGTATAATAATCATTTATTAATATATTACATTGACTTTTTCCTCCTAGAGTGGATACCGTGTGGCAAAAAAGTTTATTGTTCCTGGTTGAACACTATCACTGGTTGTGAGTAGATCGGCAAAGCTTGGTTGGCTACTTGCACAAGCTGAGAATTTGTCCAAGGCAAAATATGTCACAATCCCAAACTCTGAGTGAAAGACAGGCGGTGGCAAACGCGGCCGGACCTGAAGTTCTGACAGCTTATGTGCAGGACGGCCATTCTATGTGTATTACACATGATATGCGATATGATATAGTATACACAGCATTCCATCAATGAATCAGATACATTTTTGGTACTTTGCACATCTTTGCACTATGTTTCTCTGAAGACCCAGATCGATTCAGTGTGTGAGGACGTCCTATTTCAGCAAGGGGAGGCTTGTGTGTCAAGACGGCTGAGTACCTTTCGGCGCTTGCAATCTAGCCTCAGGGCTGACTATGCTGTGGGCTCAGTTGAGATTTTGGTTGCGGCAGCCTTCGTTCTGTTAGTGAGAACCGTTTTTTTAGCTTTGTTTCATAGTCACAAGGCATCTTCAATATTAAGCGGCAGCTATGTGACATATTTTCTTCCACGAGTGGTATCCACGAAACTCATATCATGTTTGATCGTTCTCATCCCGCCAAGCTGTTAGCGAGGTGATCGTCATCCCTGCCACGCCTGCCACGGAATCCTTGGGGGGCGCTGAAGCCATTGGAGGACGGGCAAAGAATGCCATCGAGCTTCTGTCCAACCAGCAGGCGAGAAAACCCAAAACTGACGGAGGTGTCATAGCTGGAAAACTCCAGAGAAAACCTGATAGCTTTGATGGCTGGGTGTGATTTTTCCGGAATAAAGTCTGGTTGGCCCAAACCCAACTACCAGTAGTCTTGTCAGCAATGTGGTTCCAAACCGGTGCCTTGACCTAACAACTATTCAGGGAACCAGGGCTGCATTTATCGTGGAGTTGGTTGTTGACAGGCCACAGCCTTGCTCATGGAATCTTTAAATCGCTTCAGCTCTCTTCAGAATTTCACTGTCTGGAAGCCCAGAGGGGTGCTGTCAAGATTCATTGAGATATGCTAAGATCTGCAATGAAGGCAACGTCTCTTTGTTACAGTTGGTGAGTGAGGTCAATTAATAGCAGCATTAACTTGCTGCAAACTGTGATTTTGAGGCATCGGTCACTTCTATCGGCTCTGTCAGGCTGCAGACTGTCGGGGCCTCAGTGGCTCACAGCTGTTTTGCAAGAAATATGGCTCCAGTGCTATGCCGTGGTACCTATATGATCTTTATGGATGCCATCACTCCAGGCGGTTGACCCGCTGATCATTCCGTCTGGTGGTTATGAACGAGTGATTGAAGATGAGCAGAAAGTCTTGGCCTTGGCAGTTTGGGTCACTGCCAGCTGCTGTTGAATAACATGTTTTGTTTCATGCTTTCTACAGCAGCTGCGACATTTTGCAAGCATTTGTTGACTTTTGCATTCTATTCGCGCTGTTCCAGGTGAGCCCCTAGCTGTGACATAGGAATCATAGTAACATACCACTGCATAGCGAATCATTTTGGTAAATATGGGGGGAATTGCTCTCTTAGAGAATCAGGGTTTGGACATGTTTGGGCCAAGCCATGCACCACAGATTTACTTCAGCATCCCGTCTTAGAAGCTTTGCTGATTTGGTGCGCCAGATTGTGAGGTAGACAATTCAGTCTTCGCCTCGATCCTTTGGAGTCCTTTGTGCAGTGTTTTGCATCGCTGGCAGTCGAGAATTTTTTTTCAAGCTGAGGCTGCAATAGCAGCTCTGATTGCGTGCACTGCTTTGCTGCTAACCGCTGTAATTTGTGGCACCGTCCTTAGGGATTTTGCCCACTTTGGATCAGAGTTGGGAACTTGGGATTCAGCACGTTGCTGTGAGGCACGGCGTTCCTGATTCGGCGCCAACTCAAGATAGCTGCAGGGAGCCCACTTGCAATGCAGGGCATACCAGACATACCATTTTATCCATTTTTATCCATTTTTACTTTAACGCTGCAGTTCACATTGTCTGAGGCCATTGAGGAGAGTGAGGTATACCCAGGACCTCTTGGTGACCCTGAACAGGACAGCCATTGGCTTGTCACCCCCAGGGCACCAGGGCCTTGTGACTCTCCTGGAAGGACACCGGTCACATTCCGTCCGCACCTGCAACAACACCCATTGAGAGGTGCAGATCATGCCACAAGACGCAGCGAATTGATCCCAGTCTTTGCAGAATTCGGCAACCAATTCATTCAATCTTGATATTCTCGGATTTTGGATGAAGCTACTTGCTACCTTTCCTGAATGACTGCACTATCAAGATTCATGTATGGGCAAACCGACGGGCGACTTGCAAGCAGCACTTTCCCTTATCACCTTTGAGAAGCAAACCACCTTGTGCAAGAATCTTTTTGACATCAATCAAGAATAGTCAGGAGCATTTTCATGGCATTCTTCTTCAAAGAACTGTGTTGTGAAAAAAAAGTGACAAAGTTCTTTAAAATCCAATTCGTTTTAATACAGTTATTTTGTAATACTTGTTTGGTTGTTGCAGTTTGAGCTCCAATGAACAAAGTTTCCTAGGAAGAAACAACTGCAGACTTTGACGGTCCTTGATGTTTGGTCAGTGACTTGTTTGCTCAAGTGTTCCTGAGTTCCGAGTGTGCCGAGTGCTGCGCCGAGAATTTTGGCCACTCCAATTTCTATCAGATTCTGTTTCTCGTTGGTTCCAGAAACCACTGAAAGTTGAACACGTCTGGAATGTAAAAGTTTTGTTGGAAAGACCTTGAACGGTTTGAGAGGTTTCTCCACTTGGACATCGTTTTGGATTCAGATTCTTGCACAGCTGTTTCTATTTCTGTGCCAGGCTTACGGGTGGCTTGCCCACATCTCTTCGGCCGAGCGCGAATGAAAGTGTACAGGATGCGCACCCGCAGAATGAGTGTAGTCTTCCCCCTGAACTCTCATTTCCAGAACTTGAGAATTTCAACAATGAGGACATTGGAACTTCCGGCCCAGCACCATGTGTTGAGTGCTCCAAGAGCGCAATACCTTGCTGTGGGCGATTGTAATCTTCTAACTCCAGGAGGTGGACCAAGGACCACAGGTATACCACAGGTGCCAGAACTCACGATTGGGAAGCACCTAAGTTGGTACAGCTTCAAGGAGTCGTGAAGTGGTGGACATTGGGCAGCCGCTTCAGTTAATGCTCAACTCTGATGCCATCCAAAGGATGCCATCAATTCTGTGGATCCAGATTTTTACCCAGAGGATTGCACACAGGAAGCAAGACATCAGATCAGAACAAAAAAGAATTCATATTGGGCAACGACCATTAGAAACGTTAGAAACAATCTGCTGTGTGCGAGCTTTTGGGTATATGTTTGGGTGTAATTGTGTCGGATCCCATCCTAATGGATGGTCAATTTGCAAAAAGGCGTCCCTTTGGCGAATGCATGAGCCCACAATGGCTATCTCAACTGTCCTTGTAGCCAACCTTTTGTGCACCGATCCCCGTTGCTCTTCACCGATTTGAGAGTGTGGGTCAAGTCTCATTCAGGACCGACCAGAACGATGTAGAGGTAGCAGCTCAAGCAGAAACTTGAACTCGCAATTCGACACCTTGATAGATAAAAGATGATAGGATGATGTTTGGATGGTAGAAGAAAGGTGGCAGAGTGTTTGCCCACTTCGATTGGAATTTGGAGCCAAAGCTTCGCGGCTTGGCGCTCCGCCATGGCACGATGCGTGGGATGCAGCGGGAGCGCAAGAGACGCTTGGCAAGAGGCAGGAGAAGGAATGCCGTTTGAATCACATCGGTTTAAGGGAAAATTTGCAGGAAACCATAGAAACCCTCTATATTTGGGGGTACAATCCATGGTTTCCTGTAGACTTTCCCTTAAACCAATCCATTGACCGGGTAAATAAAGAGGTAGATCTTTTTGACAAGAAGTGCCTGAGACATCCTGAGACTATAGTGTGTATATAGAAGTCCAGCTCCCATTGGTGTCAGCTTGCAGGATGTACAGCACTTGCTCCTCCTGCAACGAGCAAGTGTGGAGGTGCTGTGCACTTGCTTATGCCATTTGACTTGTTTAGTGTTTGTTTGGCGTTTTTCGAGGTCTTGTTCAGACAGAGATCAGTGTTCCTCTGTGATTGTGAAGACTGGCCTTTCAATAAACGCTCTGTTGTAGCCGTGCGAAGTGGAACTGCCCAAAGCTTCAAACATTTTCCTGCCAACTGCCAATGAAGAAATGCAGATTTCTTGTAATTTTGTGTTTTTCTCTCCTCGCCTCATCTCCTGAGTCTGAGTGCAGAACTATAGTAACGACACCTGCAGCGAATTGATGGGATTTTGGAGGCAGACATCACCAATCATCATAGAGTCCTAAGAGCGGTTCACTGGGTTGAAAGCTCAGAGTGCATCTCCAAAAAGTGCAGCCACGGTCTAAAACCACATGCCATGCGGGTACTATTGTTACTATTGTATACTATTGTATTGACATGACTACTGGGTTGTTAATGTTCTCTTGGGGTTCAAACACGTCTACAGCGTATACAGTAGATAAACAGCAGACTAAAATGCTGTTGGGAGCTTGTGACAAAGGCCTTGCTAGACTGGAAGAGCGTTTGTGTTGGTGAGAAGCAGAAAAACAGAAAGTGCTTGGAGCATCTTGGAGCCACTGTTGTCTAAACGGATTCTTCATCGGATGACACACTGTGTCCTAAATGACACACCAGGGCCTTGAGATTTGCACTTCAGGCACTTGCAGTTTCCCTTCTTGACAGCCTCATCTCAAGATCATTGGAGATCACTCAGGTTCAGCGATGCGATGCTTTTGGATCACAGGAAATATGCGTTTCTTGCATCTTCTTGTCCAGTCATTTCTTGATAGGTCACAGCGGGCTGTGCCTTGACAGCAGTGGCAAGGCCGGACGTGCGACCTGTTGCAGCAGTTTGATGTGACCTCTGCACAACCTTCGTTTGAGAAACTCTCCCATGTTTTTGAAATCCGGAGCAGGAACCTCTCGCAGTGGGTGGCCTGCTTAACACTGCTTCAGGCAAGAGATGGTAGGTCAGTCATGACGGCATGTAAATGCCGATATGTCAAAATTCAGACTATTCAAGGATCTGCAAACCAATGCCGTTCCGATCCAAAAAGTCAAGGGTTTTGTGGTTCATAATTAATCCCTTCCCATTACGTCTCAAGGCCAGTCTGGAAGCAGTGTTCGATTAAGATCCAGTACTGTACCTAGCTAGAATGATGGCTTGTTGCGTTGCCTTTTCCCAGCAGCAAAATGGTGGTGCATGGGGATGTGGCTCTAGGACTCCAGGGTCTTGCACGTCCGTGTAGGTCCGGTGGCAAATACAGCCTTTCGATACCAGTCCAGTCTTGATGCGGTGCCATTTTGAAGAGGCAAACTAAGACATTGATTTCAAACAGATCTAGGGGATTCCTACTGTTGAACCTTGATATGTATATATATATATATCTAATCATATCTGGGATATTCTCATCAGATGTATCTGTATCGCCATATTTTGGTATTTTCTTTGTTCTTACAGAAATACGTTCTGGATGGTGTTTACGTGGTCTTATCCGAATGGTTTATCATTTGTCTTAATGGTTCGTGTTCTCACAATCTAATAGTGAACAGGCTAAGCAACTTTAAAAGGACTGAGAGCTCTGGTCCCGAATTTCATAGACATCCTTTCGGAGGTGTCCCTGGCTCGAGCAGTGGAAAGTCAAATTTTGCCAAACCCTCAGTCAAAATTATGTGGAAGCATCGGGCCTTGGTATTTTTGCCATTGCATATCCCCCTTTCTCTTTAGTGCTGTGTCATGAAAATGGGAGTGCCTACTTCTCCCTTTACCTGCATGTAAAAACGATTCAGGCAAAACATCGTCATTGCAGCATGTGGCAAATCCTTTCGCTGGAGCAGGTGGTACGGAAAGACTGTCCATCACAATCAGATTGAACTTGTTTCGCAAAGATCATCAACGATCCGCTTTGTTGGGGTCACCACTGCTGTTTTTCTGTACCAGGTCTTTATCCTTCACTGATGCTTTGCCATCCAGACGTCTTCATCCAACGGCCTCAACAGTAGGAGGTCTATTGACAGCCTTCGTGCTCCTGGCATTTTTACCTTTCAGATGTTCCGATGTTCCATTGCTATCCATTGCTTATGTGTCCCATGTTCTACATGTTCTAGGAGAGGGGGAAGCAATGGGCACGGGCCCTTGTGCATCCTTGCAGATGATCCTGGCAGATGATAGACATACCTTCATGATGAAAAAGCATTACAGATTCTGTAAGATTCTGAATGAGGTTTCAGCTCTATCTCTTCTGAGTTTGACAAGGGAGTTACCATCCTGGTTGTACGGACCAAAGGCTAGGGTTTCAATCCAGCGGACATGGCATGCGGAAAATGGGCAGCTGATTTGAAGTCTCTCCTTGTTTGGGTGCTTGGAGGGTGGAGACGTGTCGGTGACTTGGAACGCGGCATCCTCAGGGTGAGTGAATCATGGGATTTGGCTTATGCTGCCCTGCCGAATCCAAATTATGGAAAGATGAAGGGCAAAGGTAAATCGAGGATCACCTAGGATACCTAGGTACATTAGGTAGCCACCAAGTAGCCACATGTCATTGATGACCAATTTTTTATTTCGAAAAGGCTGGTATGGCTGCCTGTGCCACAGCTGAAGCTTGGGAGTGGGCGGGGAGCTGAAACAAGTCTATTGGAACATGACAGCAACACTGTTTTGGGGCATCAAAGACGACAAGTTGTTTGCCAATCAGATTGCGAGGCTGTGCAGTTAGTTCAAGGAGAGCCATGGAGAGGCAGGACAAGTTGGCGCAGCCAAACAAGCGAAACAAAGTTGAACAAACCAACAAACCAAATAGAAACACAAAGAAAAAGAAGCTCCAATATCTTTGTCTTAGTTGCAAGAAGATTCAGCGAGTCAATATCTTGAGAGATGTCAGATAGCAGGCAAATAGCTTTGGTGGGCACTAGCATGGAACAGTGCTATGTGGATAAAGAGATTGGTGTGATCAGTCAAGCAGACAATGCGTTGACCCTTTGTTTCTTTTCCATCGATGGAATGACATTCCTGTGTTGTGTTTTGATGTCATGAAAACACAGTTTCTAAGATGTCGGCAAGGCGTCTCCTTGAAGGCTGTGGGCACTGCAGGCCGCAGCCTTTCAGCTTTCGCTGATAACCGAATAAAGCTTCAGCTCCCGGAGCCAATGAGAGGCTTCAACACAGCCCTGGCTGCTGGAGAAAACTGGGCTGGCCTCTAAGATGCCCAGAGGTCGTAACCAACGCTGCAATGATTTGCAATGCCCCATTCTGCGACGTCGCATTTCAGGTTGTGGCTCTGGAGCTTCTGAAACAACTCTTGCATAGTGGTGCTGACCTTGGATGCACAGGTGAAGACAGGGGTTGATGGATCACTCATTGGATCAAATTCATGACATCTCCTTTGGTTCTCCTGAGGCACACGGGCAGGCACAGCCAGTTTCTGCATAGCGATTGGTGCAGAACTTACGAGGGCGTGACAATCTTTCATGACATGCAATGATCTTCCACATTATTCCACCACTCGCACTTGTGCTGTGCAAGCAACATCAAGCGTTGCTGAGTTTGCAGATGACCTTGTGCAAGAAATTCGGGTCAAGAGTCAAAACATTGAGTTGTGACCCTGGTGAGAACATGGGTATCTCTTGTAGTGCCAGCTTTCCGTTGGCCTAGTCTCCCATCATGACTTCGGCCGAGCCCACAAGTCGCAGCCCATATCCAAACGCTGCGGTTCCAACAGGAGGGCTGAAGAAAAAGGCTAAAACTGATGAAGTCATTGTAAAACTCAATGGCAAGAAACTTAGAGCTGGCACTGTGCCCTGGCGCTTGGTGGAAGGATCCGAAGGGAAGATCGAAGTTTTCTTGATCGAAGGCATCAATACGCCTGGGTTTTGGACCTTTCCTGCTGGATCTTTGGATCCGGGTGAGGAAGTGTCCCTTTGTGCTTCTCGGGAAACCTATGAAGAGTGTGGAGCAATTGGACCCTTGGGGCGTTTCCTTGGAGTCTTTGAAGACAAGAATCGGACATATTTGTTCTCCATGCGAGTCACGCGCGTTGAAGATGAAGCTGAAGAATTTTGGCATGATCCCCATTCATCTTATGAAGGCAGCGGTGTCCGACGTCGTCGGTGGTTTACGTCTGACACGGCGCGATCTGTTTTGAAGAAGGATGGACCTGCCATGCTTGATGCATTCCTGGCCGTTTCGGTGCATCAGCTCCTGGAAAGGCGCAGGATGTCTCCGAGATCTCACTTACAGGTCCTCATTCTGGGTGGTGGTGATGATCTCTTCTCTTCCATACATGGGCATTGTGCAGGAAGAGGTGAGATTCTTCCCGCCTCTTTGGCTATCAGATCATCTACGCAGGCTGAAGCTCAGAAGTTTGCCATTGTTGCTGCAGCCCTGTGGGAGGCTGATGCATTGATTTGTGTTGGAGCAGATGTTTCTTACATAGTTGCCATGGCTGCCAGCAACAGTTGCCCAACGCTGTTGCTGGCGGACACCCCTGAAACGATGGCAATGCTACTTCAAGGAGATTCTAGAGTTACGACGCACTTTCTTAGAGGAAGTTCTTTGTTTGCACTTATTGGTTTCGTTTGGCATTACTTGATTCATGTTGTTTTGCTTGAATCTTGTGGAGTGACATCACTTAGAACATGACTGATTCAAGATGTGTGAAGTTGTTCAACTGATACATCGAGGCTTGATGGAGGTGGAAAGTCTGGAGCTGAGGCTGCAGCTGTTGACATCTTGGCCAAAGAGCTTTCCTCTAAAGAAAACATCTAACATCCAGGCTTGTTCAGATGCAATTTCGCCTTCAGTAGAGCAGCTGCTCAGGCCGCATTCACACTTTCCTGGACAAGATTTTATCCACGACAACGTGACTTTGTGACTTCTCACTATTTCTGCTTAGCTCGGGCATGCAAAGCACGTGCCAGCATGCAAAGAACATGCAGACTTTGCTGAGCTGGCCTCTCTCAAAATCGGAGAGAGACAGAAAGCAAAAGCCATCGAGTATGCTGCTTGCTTCTGACGTGTTTTTGACCAGCTTCCACTGTGAATTGAGATTTTCGTTGAGTGTTGACGAGTCGCTTCTCGAGGTGCTTGCGGATTGGCTTGGCCTTGGTGTCTTGAACTCATAGAGATGTCGTCAAATGTCCAGGTGGCCATTGATGGAGTCGGATACAATGCTGCCACGAAGGCTTTTGGAGATCATGGCAAGTGGTGGCTATCACTAGTTGTTCTGAAGCTGAGCAAGGGAGCTCGCAGTCTCTGCACCAGCATCTCCAGCATTGGCGGCAAAGCTTGGGAAGTGTCAATGCTCGTGATGACTGAAGCTGAATCCTCACTTGTGGAGTCAGATGTTGCCATCCACAATGCTGCCCTGAGTGCCTTGGCAGGCGGGAGAACTGAACGGGATGCGCTTGCAGCGGTTGCTGAACATTTTCGCGATACAAAAACATGTGTTTTGGATATACTTGATCAGTGTGTCATAGTATTCAATTCGTAGTGTCTTCCAAGAAATTTGTGCTGAACCTGACCCTTCCGGCATTCCTATGAAGCCCTGCAGGTAACGATCAATGGCGGGCAACGTTGCAGCTCCAGCGGGTGCGTTTTGCTGGTCTCGAAGTGGGTCCGGGGACAGTCAACCCACTGGCCATAGCAGCTGGTAGAGGTCGGAGCTGGCGATCCCTCGTTTCGATCTTGGAGGATCTTTTTCTGAGCACTGACATCTTCTGGGCAGACCTGGCAAAGACATTCAGTCCCCAATCTGACCTTTTGGCCATGGGGTATGCATTTGCTTATTATTTGAAATTTGAAGGATATAACGGTATATGCTGTACATGCGGTATGTATTATGATCCATCCATGCATCCTCCAATATCCTCCAATTTAGCAGCTCTTCCTTGGAGGACAGACACTACCAAGATGCAGCCGCTCTGGGAGCCGTGGTTTCTGCTTCGGCACAAGCTAAAGCATGGACCAGGTGCTGTGTTGCTGCATTTTGCTTTGGCAGACTCTCAATCAGTTGCAGCCTCTCCGCAAGTTCCAGTCCAACGATGTGCAGTGATGACGTGCTGAGGTCGATTCAGTTTTGTTTATTCTTAAAGATTTTTGAATATCCACTCCGCAAGGTGCTTGGAACTCCTTTCGGTGCCAGTCTTCCAGAGCCACAGCGAGTCAGCGGTGGCATCATACAATGCCAGCTACCGAGGTTGATGGGTATGTAGGAGAGAGGTCCTGTGGAAGTGGTTCCACTGCCAAAACTCTGGGACCTAGGCCTTGATCACAATGTTGGGGCAAAGTGGTCTTCCCAACAAGGTGCGCAAGGTGCGTTTTGTTCGCAACTGCGCCAAGTCTCAGTGGGGGGGCCCGAAGGCCATCGAACTATTGGAACAAGTAGTGTCCTCAAGGCTGAGGCGAGGATCTGGTTTCCGAAATTTGGTATGTATCCCCTGGTTTTCCATTCATTTCCCAGCAAAAAACAGCTGAATCTTCAATAACGTAGGCCCAGCATCGTCACCTTCAACGCAGTGGCTCAGCTGGTTGGTGAGTGGCTACGTGCCAGTGGACACGTGTCACAGAAGCTGAGGCAATGGATGCTTTGACTTCTGGCGGACATGGATGCTATGGATGCTGGCTGACGGCCGTGGATTTGCTTCAGGCCTAGCAGCTGCCTCTTTGACACGTTGCGAAAAACATCACTTTGTGCTGATGGCAGCTGGAAGGCAATCAGTTCTCAGAGGCTGCAGCCTAACCACTTCACGCTTGGGCCTTGTGAAAGTGTCAGACTGCTGAATGGTCAGAGCTTGCATCAGAAGCCATCCTTCAGAAGCAAGATCAGGTACTACTATGCCATTCATGCTTGCGAGAACTGTGCTAGCCGTGCTAGCCCCAACCATTTGCACGATTTGAAGTCGAAAAAACACCGGCAATCTTAGTGAATCCCTTTGTGACCATTTTGAAGTGCACTGAGAGCTCGTTGCGCACGATGGTTGCTGCATGCTGTACTCGAGGGTCCACTCTTGCATGTCTTTGATTTTGAGGTGCAGCAGCAACGCGTTTGGCACGCCGCTTGCTTGAAGAGGCCCCTATGTTCAGCTTGTCACGAAAGTTGAAATTCAGTTCTAATTTAGGATTCGATTGCAAGGGTAGCTGGTTGGGACGGATTGCATGGCTGAGAGGGACCTGCAAAACAACTGTACTCTATTTTAGTTACATTCCCATACATGAAAATGGAATTTTGGCAAAGTTTTTTTTTTTCAAAATGTAACTCCATGTTCTTGCCACTGCCTTGTGATTTGCTCGGAACCTTGCCGTCCAAGCACATGGGCTACAGGGACAGCTCAGTAAATTGGAGTCAGGGCTCGCCTAGATGGAACAAGTCATGTTGACAAGCAGACAAGCAGCCTTGCTTTTTTACGTGGAAACCAAACTTTTCATCAAACAGCTGAAGCCCTTTGCCCTTGCTTGGAAGCAATCAGCTCATTTGTAAGCTTCTGCTCAACTCATCCAAAGAGGTCTGGCTCCAAGCTCGAGCCTGCTGCATCAGAGATAGTCCAGAAATGATGCATGCAGTGCTGCATGCAGTTGAAATGATGGGATTTCTCGTGGGCTGAGGTGAGAGGCACAATGCACGTAGATTCCGGAAGGGTAAGTCTGAGGACAGAGTCCTGCCAGCATTGGCCGTGGGAGAAACTGCGGTGCCTTTCACTTTTTCAATCACGTTTGACAGGAAACCAGAAAAGAATGGTCGGCGACATGAGCCAGGACGACTTTTTCCAACAATGGCCGCGAACCGTTCCAACCGTTCTCACCCCACAAAGTCTGCTGCTATCAGGAACCTTATGTTTCAAGCACTTTGTGAGTCGCGGATTGCTGGCGTCAACTGTTTGGGTTCCAAGGCGCGGGCTGGCGCAGATTTTTTCCCACTTTTTTTTCGGCATCCCAAAACCTGTTGCCGAAAGCTTCACAGGCAGTGGTTAGCCATGCTCCTGGATCAATGTCTCGAGCTTGGACTGCACCAAACCTCTTAGAAATTATTGTAAGTGTGACCCTTGTTAGCTCAGACTGCTGTCCTTTTTGTGGTATCCTCTTTCGTCATCTTTTGTCAACATGGCCTTGACCAAGTTTCGAGTTTCTGTGTCTTGCTGAACCTCATGGCAAGCCCCGACACCCTCATCGTGAATATCACTGTCCAAGACTCAAACTAGCCATTCCGTGACAGCATTTCCATACCCTGACAAACTTGAACACAGATGTTTACGGAAGCAAAGGATACCATTGGTATAGAACAACAATCTGCACAGCAAGAGCAGTCGCTGGTGGCAAAAAGTCAAAGCGAAACCAGGAGCTGGGTTCACCAGACCGGTTCCTTTGTCTCGCCTCCCTAATGAGTTGACAAGGAACTTCTGCACACTTCTGCATGTCTCCTAAGGCAGTGCTCAGTGTCCTTTGCTTCGTTACATATTTGAACGACCTCCACATGAATTTAACGCAGTGTCCTCAGAACTTTCCGGCAGGTTGTCTTAATGTTTAAGTCAGAGAGAGTGCAAGCAACAGTCGCGTAATCTACCCAAAGTTGAAAGGTCCAGAAACGCTTCCAGTATGAAGATCCTACAGTTTCGGACTTTCAAACACTTGTGCCTTGCTGCATGGCCTTTGAGCTGTTTCAAGGTAAAACAGATGAAACGAATTGCAGACATGAGGTTATCAGAGCTTCGCAAAGAGTTGTGGTTGTCTTGCTATTGTCTTTCTGGCGTCTTTCTGAACCCTGGATTAATAACACCCCTGGGCTGTTTACTTGGGTGGGCACTGGGTGGGTTACCGTTTTACTCGCCAACTGTTCCGATTTTTTGGGAACCATCCAATTGTATTATATTATCATATATCATATTACAATATATTACATAATCCTAATCCTAATCCAAAAAGTCAGCCAGTGATTTCGTGCTGAGGTGGACAGCAGTGAGTTTTTCTTTGGTCTTCCCATTGCAGACGGCCATCAGGGAGGCCTTCAAGCGTCGAGAGGCCGTGGCCAAGCCATGGTATCCTACTCGTAGGAGGGTTTATGTATGGTTGGAATGATTATAGATGGTTACAAATGGCTGCACACTACAAATGGTATTATATTTTCCAAGAAGTTATACAGTTTTACAGTCTATTATGGTCATACATGTTGATATATTGGGTGTTACGTATGTTTAGAGTTTAGAGAAACTATATGAGGTATATAAGTTGAACATATTCTGGGCCCAAAGCTGTGAGTCTATCCAAGGATCCATAGTCTGGCCCGTACCGACTCCGCCCATCCACAAGAAGAAACTGATGGCAGGCTGCCCTTATGGCGTTGGCTGAGTTCCGAGCCACTTCGTCGGATCCCCTGCGAGGGTGAGACATAGGTCCAACGGTCCAACCCAATCTGGCCACGGCAACAGGACGAATGTGTTCCTAGCCAATCAGCTTTGGGATTGGCCCGGCGCAGGGACCTTAGGATTTTTTCGCAGTGTTTGAGTTTGTGGTGGTCTACACCCTAACCGAACTTCCTTTGCATGTTCAACCCACCGAGGCAGACGGATGGTATGGGAGATTTGAAGACAACGTGCCAGCAACCGAGGCTTCCACAAACAGTGCAGGGGTTTGAGATCGCCAAGCTGCCACCTTTGCCTTTGCAGTGACATGGAAGTGAGGCCCAAAGACCAAGGCGGGAAGGGCATCAAGAAGGGGTCATTGGCTCAGATTTTGACGACATCTTTTTATAGTATGGAAATGCATATACTCGTAATTTGGCAATGTTTCATCCAATTCCCAATGCGACATCGATCTTGCCAGGAGGGCAAAATGAACTCATTTTGTGGTGGGAATCTGTTTCTTTGGCTGAGGGCCTTCAAGGACACTCCGCTCAACAAGCGGCATGCTGATCGAGCGCTTGCCCCAGTTTACAAAGTGTACAGTATAAATCAGTATAATATACACATTACATTGGTGAACAATTAAGGATATATCCACTTGTCCAAGCAGAAACACGTCAGATTCAGATGGTCAATGTGACCCTTCGAGGTGTTGGAGATCATGTTGAGATTAATGGATGCAATGCAGGACCGCAGCGATCGACAGATCTGGATTATTGTTTTTCTTGCAAACGCATCGCAGGAGTTTTTGCTTGTCCCAAGAAGAGGAAGAGGTCGCCAATGGCTCGGCCAAGACGATAAGTTCCATTTGTCTTGAAGATCTCATGCGCGAAAGAATCTAAATGAGAATGAGTTTTTTTGCATTCATTGAGCCGGCCTTTGAACCTTCCAAAAAGAAACTGGACCACAAATTATGGGATGAGGTCAGGAGTTTTGTGTTTGCTTCTCCCCCGAGAAGGAGCAGGTTGAGGCCGGACAGATTCATCGGATGCGCCACGGAAGGACGTGTTGCGAATATTCCCTGTCCAGGCAGCTGAGATGAAGGGTAGAAATGCAGTGTAGCAGCCTTAGTAACCGCGTCTAATGATGCTCTACAATCTTCAACAGTGACATGATTTCTGTCATGTTTGGAATAAATGCACTGACCCATCTTAGTGTATCTTAATGTGGGTTTATCAACTTGAGCCAGACCAGACCCTTGTGATCAGATTTCCCCAAGACCATTTTCCACAAGGTTGAAACTTTTGGCACGCCTGCACAAGGCCGTTGAGGCCTGCGGGCCTGACAATATGGATTCCAAAATGGTGTCAATGACCTGCAGATGGAGAATACATGATCTAAGACATTATATACGTATAACATACAGATATTGATACACAGGTCTAGTACAAGTATGTCTAGTGGCCAATGATTGTATAATGATATGCCAATATGGGAGAATGATGCAAAATGTATACAGATACACATTTAACATTTTCACACAGATTATTTCTTCGCCAATGGTGCCGCAGGACCTCAAAGCAGCGGGCATGCCAGCGAACGAGGCGGGACCCGGGACATCTCTTGCTTTTGCAGATGCGGTGGCACCTTGGGCAGACACTCGAGGCAAGTCGCATCAATCAGTACAACATGTTCCTCAGCAGGAACTTTGAAAAACTGTGGAGTGTGGACCTCAACTCCAAAATCAGATATTGCTAACTTTTCCGAGTTTCCTGAGTGTTTCTGCATGATAATTATCCCGCACACCAAGGCTTCAAAACATACCGAACGCCCACAACTTTGAGAGCGGTTTGCAGGGTCTCGGCCTCAAGAAGTCACTGATTTTTTTGTGAGTGATTTATTGTGTCGCATTGGTGTCAACTGTCCGTTGTGCAGGATCGATTGCTTCTTATTTTCAGACAATTTTCTCTGACTTAATGCACGATCACTTTCGTGATCCTCTGAACGGCAATAAAGAACTTGTTGAATCGCTGATCAACGCGGAATGCTGGACTAAGGTAAACATCCAGTTGATGCCCTTCTTTTTTGGGCTCCTTACCTGCAAAGTGTTAATGAACTCAACAGCAAGGGTGACATTAATTCGCTAAGTGCACGATTTTCTGAATGACCATTTCCAACAAATATCTTCCAAAGTGGCCAAAAAAAACCTTGTGGGTTCGATTCTGTGTGAACAGTGCCAACTTGTCATCAAACTAATTCCATTGCGGAATTGCTGGGCTATTAAGGCCATACTATGTGCACCTGGCACGCAGTGTGCACCCAAGCGCAGCGTGATTTCCAGTCCCAGGCTGCAGTCAGTGAAACAGTGCAACCAAGATACCGACGGAGAGATTATTCGTGGGCGTTTGATATTTGCATGCATCTTTTCCTGCCAACCTGGCATGTTTGCAGCACCAAAATGTTCCAAGTGCAGTCCTGGTGAGTTGAACGGAAGACGCTCCCACAGATTCTTCATGAGCCTTGGACGGTGTAAACCCCAATCGCAGAGCTGCTCCAATGAGGTCTTGACAATATGTTTGATATAATATAGAAGATTCCTTTTGAAGGTCGGTTAGAGGTGGCAAAATCGCTTCACCTTTCTGATTTTGCCTGAGAAATTTCCCATCCTCAACGAAATTTCCCATCCTCAACCTGTTAAAATGACACATCTTGCATAGCAGGCCTTCTCTCAACCACACTTGTTGCCCTTCTCAATGTGGTGATTTGGCTGCAGATTTCTCGCGCAGTTTTTCACTGCAGTTTGCTGTTGTCATGGTCTCCTGAGGCGATCTTGCTGGAGAATCCATTCAGGAGAGCGGTTGCCGCGGTTGACGCGGTTGCCGCGGTTGCCTTGTCATTCCAAAATCGATTGAACTCGGCCGTTGCCGTGGATCCCGTGAGGCCTGGGATGGACACGCTTCGGATTCAAGAGGAGTTCTACCTCTGTCGGGAGGCAATGCCTGGAAGATGCCTGCAGTGGTGAGTACTGGGGGGGCAGCTGAGGTCATCAATGGAGATAACCTTGTACAGAGATGTACAGAGGGCACTTGCCCCCAAGAGTTGGGATAATATCGGCATAACCTTATTAAGTGATATAGCCATAGAATTACCCCTATAGCCTTGAGGTTATGTATCCAACTGGAACTGCATTGCATCCGGAAGTATTGCCTCCCAAAATCAAGCGAACACACCAGGCACTCATCACCGTGGCGGGTGAAGCAGAGGTTGGGATCGGTCAGTGCAATTGGGTTTGTTTGAAGATTGTGGCTCATTTTGCCCCGGTGCAGCCAATGGTGGCAGGTAGACTGGCACCAGAAGGTGGAATTTGAGTGGGAGGCAGCAGTGACATGTGGGCCAAGACACTTTGCACTTTCGAACATGAACCTTTTGATATGCTGCTGACAGATCATCGACAATCACCAGGGCTGCGAGGAGCTTGGCAATCCAAAGGAGTTGTTGGGGCACAGGGGTGGGACATGGTGGGAGGTTGGCTTCCGTCCAAGGCACCTCGAGCGAAGAATCTGCTTGAAGTTGTCCAATGATGTTTCATGACTTCTAACGTGTAGTGAGTGTAGTGTATATTTGCGCTGTTGATTCGCTTTCTCGCGGGCACAAGACCCTTTGCGACCGGATGATGCTTGGAAAACCTCAACGTCCGCAATGTGTGTATCCTCAACATTGGCATGGTCCAAAACCTGACCAAGATTTGTGGTCTGAGAATTTCAAGCACAGTGGCTGGGAGAACTCACTTGCCGCTGTGCATGAACTTCTCGGACATCATTTGCTTCTTGCAGGCAATTCCTGAGATGAGCAGTTTTCCGGAGCCTCAACTTGGAAGGCTGCCTCTGTGATTTTCAAAACGGTGAAACCTTGCATTCTGACTTCACCTTTGAACATTAGGATCATCAGTCAATTGTTTTGGTCATTGCCCATGAATGCCAATGTGTTTTTCAACATGGGCATCACTTCCCGTCGCCCGGCTCAGTCGCCTCATCGCCTTGGACCAGATACGTGCGCACGATGCCTTCAGCACCAGACTGGAGGCGGTCGATGGGTCAAAACCGACTGGGGCAACTGGAATGGGGGATGAAATGGGATGAAGATGGATGAAGATCCTTGCGATGAAAAGCTTTTGATTCAGCAAGGTCTTGGTTTAGCCGAAAACTGCTGTTGAGCCTTTCGAGTTTCGGAGGCAGCATGCACATCTTCCATGCAGCCTGCGTTGGCCAGGCGCCCTTCCCAGGTTTTCGCGCTTAAAAACATCCCTGGAGTCATTGGAGTCATGTGCCAGGCTTGCGCTCTTGTGCCAGCGAAAGATCATCTCTACGGCACCAATGAGGTCCCAAAAAAATCCATGGACACATCATGGACAGATCATGGACGCATGATATGGCGACTGACTTTTTGGCATTCCAATTCACACACGATCTTCCCAGAGAATCCCTTCGCCAAATTATCCAAATACATGAAGGCTTGCAGACGAAGTGCTGGAACAGTACTTTGGCTTCGAAGGCACCGTGATTGTTAAGAGTTCTCCCTCTCTCTCTCTCTCTGCATGTTGGCCAGTAGCCCACAGATGGTTACCTTGGTCCCAATTAGATTCTTTCCTACACAGGAAGCTTGACTGAACTGGTGATCAGACTGATCCTCAACGGTGAAGTGGAGGCCATAAGACAGATGTGTTGTATTTCACTTGAACTGTTCTTTGGTTTGGGCAATTAATAATGAATCCAAGTTGTACGCAGCCGCTGCTTGCGGCCCGCAGACTCCTCAGATGTCCAGATGGATCGCAGAAGGCTGTGCCACAGTGTGCACCCAACTTGGAATTCTTGCCGTTTTCCATCTTTGTGCTCAGCAAATCATGTGGTGCAACTCAGATTTGGTGCCTGAGACTTCTCTGGGGAATTCAATGCTTGCATCCGAAGGCACGGCTCAAGTCCCTTAAAGTTTAAGTATTGAAGTCTGCTGCAAGCACCTGATTGGCACTTTCAAGCTGGACCAGAAATATGCATGCCAAAGACCAGAACAGCAGTCTTGATGTTCCAACAGTGTCTCTGCCTCCCAATCATTTATCACCAAGCATCATTCGGTCGTGGAATGCTGCGGCAACAAGGTACCTCTGCTGCAGCAATTCTTCATTTTAGCGTATTTTAGCTCTTGGACTTCTTGTGCAGTAGACTTGTGTGGGACTGCTTCAAAGTCCTGGAAAGAGCAGCCAGCTGCAAGGTGGTGCCCATGACAGATGAGACTGCCATGACCGACGACATCGACGGCACTGGGGAGCTGGAGAATGAAAGTCGCTTGCACTTGCCCAGTGGAGCTGAGTTTTCTGGCGAAGCATCCCCGCCACAAAGTGGCAATGATCAGAGGGGGCCATCTGATGATCAAGGGCAAGATGGACAAGATGGACAAGATGAGCAGAGCTCTTCCAGACTCTCCACTGATGAGCACTTGCTGCGGCTTGGTGGGAATCTGGATGTGGAGATGCCAGAGATGCCAGATCCTTGGTATGGATTGGATTGTCTTACTTTCTCTTCCGTAAATTTGAAATTGTCATTCTTGGATAAAAACCCCACACCTTGTACAAAAATGGCTGGTCATTGTCCTTCTTGCACACTGCCCTTGCGAATCACACAAGTTTAATCTGAGTTGCCATTTGAACGGACATAATTAGTTTCTCAAGCTGCTCAACCGCTTCTTAAGTGGACACTGTCCGGGTGCCACACTCGCACATATTGGATCAATCCATGCGGTCTTGGAATTTATCCTGCAAGGCTTCCGGTGAGTGATTCCAAAATGGTGTGACTCCAAAATTCCAAAATGGTTCTGTTTTGAATACTAGACGAGGACAGGACAACCGGACAAACTCGAGCTTCAAAATTCAAAGAAACGGGAGCTGTGATCAACTTTGCATTTTATCCAAGTGTTGGTGTTGCCCGGTTTGCTTTCTTGATGCTCTATACATATATATATATATAAGGAACTATTGGGCTGCGTGGATCAGAGATGGGATGAAAAGAGGTCATCGACTTTTGAAACTGACCACCACTTTGCTGGTTCCCAGGAACCAATTGGCGATGTCACTTTGTGTAGCAGTTCTTCAGGCGGGGCTTGTTTTCCCAATGTGGGCTGCAAGATTCCCACAACGGACTACAGGTAGAAGGCAGTGAACCATTTGGAAGTGGACAGATGTGGACAGATGTGGACAGATGTGGACAGATGTGGACAGGGGAATAGGATGAGCTGACCATTTGCCAACCGGTGAGGCACTATCAGCCAAGAGGGAGATGAGTTTTCTCGCCCACGTGCCACAGCTTGAAATGGGGGCGCTGCGTTCAATTGTATTCATTTGTTTCTTTGGCGACCAGTTCTCTAGTTTAAACTGGATGAACTCAGGTCAGTTTGGGAGTTCACCGAGTTCACTCCTTTAGTTTCCAATAAGTGGCTCGAGAATCATGATGTCAAACAAAGTAAACAAAGGGACTAGAATATCACTTCATTTTGTCAATCAACCTATTGTGAAACAATTGCTCATGTGCTTAGTCTTTGGTCGAATTTGTCATTTTGTCTCAAGATTTTGAAGTAAATGCAACGAGCTGCGACAGTCTCAATGCAGGATGTAAGCAGACGGTCTTACTTGACTGATCGTGAAGCTGTGTGCAAGTTTCGAGGTCAATCAGCTCATGTTGCAGCCTCCGCAAGAGCTCAAATAGCTTCCGATGCGCGGTCAGCCGCACAAGCTGCAGTAGACAGTGCTGAACTCAACCTGAAGCACCCCAGGCGAGATGCAGCGAGTAGAAATTTCATCGTGCTCCAAAGATACTTGATTTTTTTGTTTAAATTTCTTCCGAATTTTCCTCTCCACGAAAGCCTGCAGGTTCCGAACCGCCAGCAATTCTACCAGTGATACCTTCAAAAGTCCACGACGCCGAGCGGAGGAGTATTTGGCAGGTCCATCAGTCAGCCAGAGTAGTGCTGTGCGCGATGAGCCACGACGCAAGATGGTCCCAGCTGCCAGCACCAGTGCAGCGCCGCGCGCCCAAGGCGGCTATGGCGCCCAAGGCGCCC
>Ga0126342_10005929_pt1 | contig 21508 bp, 22 predicted proteins | sample Cyp1metagenome_FD_92528 | JGI IMG/M metagenome (GOLD analysis project Ga0126342, IMG submission 92528) | Coral microbial communities from Lord Howe Island, Old Settlement Bay, Australia - Cyphastrea 1 metagenome | ecosystem: Host-associated > Invertebrates > Cnidaria > Coral ... | reverse complement strand
TTCCTACCTTTTCGCGCATCTGCATCTTCTTTCTTCTGATCTTGTCTCTTCTGACTCTTCTCACCTCTGCTTTTCAACTGTCCATATTGTCGGAAGTTTCACTTCTAAACTTCCTTCGATAAATATTTGTCTTTTTATATATATATATATAAATGTGTGTATATATATATTTATGTAAATATATTTTTATATGTATATGTATATATATATATCGTTGTACGTATGTGTATGCATACGTATATATGTATAAATATGCATCCTGTCAATCCTTTTGATAATGTCAAAATGTGACGTGAAGTGACGATTTTGGACCGTCTCTCATTGCAGGGCCGAGAAGCAGGGCCAAATCCCTTGTTGCTACCTGCTGAGGTTCCTCTCGGGGTATGGCAGGAAGGATCGAGGAATTTAGGGATAACTTGATAAGAAACCATCAATAAGAGTCAATAAACATCATAAAAATCAGTGTCAGTATTTGTTGGTTGAGATCAGGCTTCATAGGGTCCTTGAAGGCACTTCCTAGTTTGAAATTCATATTGGCTAGCCCTTGCAATGCCTTTTCTAGTTGATGATTCGCTCGTGTCTACACGAACAAAAAAATCACCGCACATACGGTTAAGTCAAACCGGTGCTGGTCCCAAACCCGGGATCCTGCATGTAGTAGACTTGTCTTTGTCAATGTTTGTCAATGGTGCTTCCTAAGCAATTCATGGGAACACCGGTGAAATGCAAATGCACCCCAGCATCATCCAGCATCGACTTCACCACACCGAATCCCATTGGAATCGGAGCTGCTGGAACGGGCTTTTGCAAATTGCAGGGAGTTGCTAAGTGTGAGATTTTTTCAAGTTGGCAGCATGGAATTCTTGTTGTTTTTTTCAATAGTTTTGGGCTTCGGAATGCCACATGTCATGCGATGTTGGATGCAAGACACGTCAGATGCTGCACAGGACTTCCTGAGTTTGCAGAACTTGGCCAAAGTTGTCAAGGCGACTGCAATTGGATAAGGTTCACGAAATGAGGAGATGATTTCTGGGACGACGGAGACGTCCATATCAATGATCGGGATGAATTTCATAATGAGTCTGTCTACCAATATTACCAATGTCTACCAAGATGAACAAACTATATATTGGATTTGAACAAGACAGGCATCGCTAGACGTCAACAGAAGAGCAAGTGGAGCTGGATCTGAGACTGCAAAGGGAAGGGAACAAGCTATGAACAAACTAAGGGGCTCAAGGCCCACCAGGGTGAAGGGGTCAAGGGACCAAATTCAATGCACATCCGATGTCGTAGCTGTCGCTGTCTAGGTCGCCCAAGTGCCTTTGAGGCTGGGAACATCTGGGAACCTTTTGATGTGAGCCGAATCACAGCCAGGCCGAACATCTTCACATCTTTCTTCCTTGGGGAATCAAAACTCATGGTCTGTGGATAGACTGGGCCAAGAGTATCCAATTGTTACAACAACATACAACAGTTTCCTTGAGCGACTGCGTATGGATCCACTTAGCAGCTGGTACCCACCAGGTGTAGAATCAGACTCTTCCAGGTTATTGGTTTTCCAGATGCCAGATAAAGAATGAATATGGATGAGACTAACACAGTTTTGCAATCATCGTTATCTTTGGGAAGATAGAAAGTACATGAAAGTACACTCTCAACTGCTAGGCCCAAGGCCTTTGCTCGTCTCGTTGAACGCGGGCTTTGGCCCGAAGGCGCCGCAGTGAACGCATGGCTGGCAGTCGCCGAGTATGGCTTATTCAGGATGATGCCGATCGAAAGGAACATTCTCCAAGTCTCATGCGCAGAGTGTAGAGATTTTGCAGACGCACTTTGATGATTTTGATGGGTTGAAAGCCCGCATCCGTAGTTGACAGTTTACTTTACGAGTTCTTGCCCAGAATGCCAGAATGTGGAAGCTGCGCTGAAAACAAAATTTGCCAAACATGAATTTCCGGAGACAAACATCAACTATTTGGCTGGGCATCTGCTTGAGTTAAAGGAATGGTCGAAGGGCTCTGACGGGCTCTGACTGGTTTTTCTCATTGAAATTTCAGGTTTCTGCCGAGTGGACCCGGAGGCTTGTTTCTTTTTTCTCTGGGTCCGTTGCTTTGTGGTGAACTTCTCCTACCTCAACTAACAAAAATTCTGTACGCTTCAATCTTTCCCAGGAGAATGCACATATCCAGGTTGTCTGGAAATTTAGATTGGAAGTTGCGGTGCTGTTTGCTGTTGGTTGCCAGTTGACTCATGTTGACTCGCTGTGCAGGCGAGTGCGTCGCCTGAGACCACAGTCATAGTGGAGCCTTTTGTGCTCGGAGAGGTTTGGCTGTGGACCGTGTGAATCCGTGTGACATGTGTGGAAGTGTGATGGGAAAACACGGTTCTCCTTCCAACATTTTCTCTCAGTAAGGTCTTCTAAGAACATCATTTCAGGTCCTGATCTGTGACATGCAGAAAACACATTCTGAACGCTCGATGTGAGTCACTCTTCAAAGTTGTTAGAAGCTTTATTCCCGAAATAAAGATGTGGTGGAAGCAATCGATTTTGTTTTGAAACGAATACATGTTTACCAAGATGATGGTGCACTGAATTGGAGACTTCACTGTTTCGAAAGGAATAGGCAGACAACTGTCCAGGTTGGTGAAACGTGAGAGTTGAAGTTGGAAAGAACCCACAAGTTGGACATCTGTGTAATTTTCAGAAGGGCTCGGTGGCTAAAGGTGCAAATTCAAAGTGTGCTAAAGTTTGACTAACGATTGGCAAGTTACTCGTACATGAAATCTCCGATGACATGGCTTCGCAACTTGCGAATATGGTGTTGATACTGTTAACCAAAATCAAGCGGTTTATATGGGTTTATCATGTAAACATGTTGTAAACATGTTGTAAACATCACTGTCCATGTTGCACTCGCAGATCTCGCAGGCACGGCCGTGGGCGCTGTGCGCTCAATTGGCACGCCGTTTGGATCGCGTCCAGGCAAAGAAGGCCTTGCCTTCAGGCCGATGGCAGGACTGGAAGCGGTTCAAAGGACATTTTCAGAACTGATTTGCGGACATCGGACACCTTTGCAATTGCAACTAGATCATATTAGATCAATCAGATGAAAAATCAGTGACCAAGAACAGATTTCCCGAATCAGCATTTCCCCAACATCATGTCAGTATGTACTGCGCAATGTCCAAGCATAGGCTTGTTGTCGAAGGATTGAGAACGAGAATGTGTCCATTTGCTAGAATATTGAATTATATAAGCAGTTCCTAGCCATGCAACCCCTTCCGTGGTCTCGATCAAGTTGCATGATGAATAGTTCTAGTCATCTCCAGCCAGGGGTGGAAATCGAACTGCAAGCACCAACTCGGGCAATTTTAGTTATCCCATTTCGGAGTTTATGATTCTTTCCGATGATTCTGTACGATGATTTGCGATCATATCGGAAATGGGTCGGCAACGACGTTTTCACAGCGATCAGCTCTGTGGATTATACTTTCACCCCAGGTTAAGAGTATGCTATGCTATGCTCAATTTCCACTCAGTCAGTAACCCATGCGGCCAATCACTTACTTTCATGCCTGCTCATTTGTTCACTTAAGCAACATCCATTCACTCAATGTCACGCAGCATTTCGCCCAACTCACGCAGTCATCAAACACATCTTCTTTCCACCAGGTTTGACGATTATGGCAGTCCTCGTGGAGTGCCCGGGTCCTTACAGACCTGTTATGTGAGCTGTGACCAGCGATCAGCTGTGGACTGGCGAAGTGGAAACAGCAAAAGTGTCCTTCAATGCTCACGAAGTGTCACACGGTGTCACCATGACAGCTCTCAAGCATTGAGGTGTTGCAGCTGGGATGGTGGGGACAAAGTAAGTAGTACTTCCCACAGCAACAAGAAGAATCACAGAACGTTTTGGCCAAAGTTGGCAGGAATCACATCTCCGCGCATATAAGCTATGAGAACATTTAGAACGAATCTCTGAAGCTGAATCAAATTGGTCAGTACGGTGGCCATTGGGCGCCTTTCGTGTCATGGCGCGATCTTTGCAGCTTCTGATTCTGAGCTTCCTGGGGCCGCTTGGGCAAATCCGTGAAGAACGGACTGGAAGATTTTGGAACACTTTGGAAGTTTAGTTCGGAAAGCATGGGGTAGATTCCTCATGATTCCTCGGTGCTCAGACTTGGCACTGGCACTAGCGAATTCGTCTTATGACAAACTGACAAACACACGGGATTTTGAGTATTCCAAACTATCCATGGTCTGATTCCTGCCCCTTAGAGCCTTAGAGCCTTGATCCTTGATGAGTAAAGCGTCTCAGAAAACTCAGATGACACGACTTGCTCTGTGTATGCAGCTTTTCCTTCTCTCGCAGACCAAGACTCTGGAATGGTTTTGAACCTCTGCTGTGAGGTGCACCTACCTGACCTTGATATGTGCTTTTTTCTCCGCAGGAATCACGCGTTCATTCCATCACTCTGCAACACCCGAGGTTTGGTAGTTCGCTGGAGCTAGTGTGCCTCAGCAGAAAGCCTTATTTCTGAATTTGTGAATAATATACACGTATATGTATATATATAGACGATATAGATGACCTATCATTAAAGGGCTACACCCACTGCCTCCCACCCCTGGGCCGCGAGCCGGCAGGTTATTGATGGGTGTGCAAAAGCTTAATTACCGATAGGGGACGATGTCAATTTGCTCATGGCATGAAAATGACGACGTGACGACGTAATTTTGCATGCGGCCGTTTCTTGAAGGCTGAGCCAACCAGAAGATGGTACTGCGAAGGATTAACACATCAGCTCGCGAATCATAGCGGTCCAAGCGTGCTTCCAAGACCCACGTGCCAGTGCCTAACGTTGCTTCCTGACACCTCTAGAAAGCCAACTGCAGTGGAGGACGGCTTGCCCATGCCTTCTACCTTTCTAAATCTCGTCCCTGCTTCTTCCATACTCCCTGTTTTTCTAACCCTCGCTTCCGTCTGCATCTCTTGCTTGCTTCTTCCATATTCCCTGTTCACAACCCTTGCCTTCCTCTTCCGTCAACCTCTAGAAAGCCAGCTCTTGAAGCCTGCGGCCGACAGCTTTGGCGGCCGCATGCGAAACGGGAAAACGCCGCACGCGCTCCCCCTTGCTGTCGGCAGGGGTCGGTGGGAAAAAATGCACGCATATGCACTAATATGCATTTTACTGATTCGGTTTGTTTATTTATGAACTTATTTTGAACGTGTATTCACAGCTACAGGAATGCCGTGATTCAATTCTGCAGGATTTGAAATGTCCATGTGCCAAAGTTTCAAAACTTTCAAAGTCCATGACGCCGATTTAAGTGCAATTGTGGGTGTCAGCTAGTGTCTCCGCCTGCATTCCTCATTTCCGTACGGTGGCACTGCTGATTATTTGATCGTATTCAACTTGTTGCAAAGTGCACGACTCATTTCTACAGAGGCAACGTTATTTTTGCTAGATTGTCCCTCTTTGTCCTCTGCGATTGTTGTTTGGGATAGTCACTTTTTGTATGTTGCCCTCCTGATTTGCTCAGCCGTTAGCAGACTCAGGAGCGAAACCTTTGACGATGTCATCAACAGTGCGGAAAAGAACGCTTTTGTAGCCATCAATTTGCAGAGACAAATTTGACGCTTTTCCTTTTTTGGTTTTGATCATAATATTATGTCATAAATGGCTTTATGGTTTTGGTCACTGAGATCACAACCATAGCTTGATAATGCTCCAGTGATCGTTCTTGTTATCATTCAGTGAGTTTTGTGAACCGCACCTTACGTTGAATGCTTCTGGTCACTGAGGTAATGTTTTGCTCTGCCTTTTGCCCTTGGTGCAAGAACTATTTGAACGCATCTCGCCACATTTTGCTAAGTAATGTCCAGTCACATTGGTTGTTTTGACATTTTATCCATAGGCAGGAAAAGGTCGCAGTTGCCAGCGCTCAGGCCACCTGGACATCTCTGATGCAACAACATGAGGGCTCTGACGAGGCTCGTTGCGTCGTTGCGTGTCCGCACAAAACAGAATTAGCTTTGAACATCTTTGAACTAGCCATCGTCGACAAAGTGTTTGTACAACGTTTTTTTCTCACTTGAGCGAAAGCATCTGCAGAAAGTGCAAAACAAATTGAAAGTTTCCTGAAATGACAGTTGAGTGCAGAGAATGAACGGACGTTGGAAGCTGCAAGACAATAGATTGCAAGCAGGAAGTATTTGAGTATACTGTAGATGCGTTCACCCTGCCGCGCACGGATTGGAGCAGTTCTGCGCAAATAGGTTTCGATGGGACAAGGTCCCCGTTGCTCCTATTGTTGCTCTGGACAAATTTACTCAAGCCCCCTGAAACCATTGGAAGTCACTTGTGTAACATATTTCGACTCTCTCTCTCTCTCTATATAATTATATATATATATATATCATTATATATACATATTTATTTGAATTGACTGATTGAAACTGTACCAATCCTGTCCCATGGGAGGTGCTCGTGGCGCACATCGACTGTGGTGAACCATCCTACGAAATGGGAGAGTTGCGGAGCGCAGAAATTCGGGGTCGATCATTTCAAGACATCAAGGGGCTTATCACACATTGGCTTTGAGACACTGCACTTAGGAACCGCAGATCACAAAATCAAAGAGGTGAAGTGGCAGAAGTTGAAATCACAGAAACTGTAGCGTCTCACAATCTCACAATACACATCTATGTGTGTATATTATTACTAAATTACTACAGATAGAACACGTATATATCGAGTGAGGGGGAGAGAGAAAGCGCGCGCGCGAGAGAGAGAGAGAGAGAGAGAGAGAGAGAAGAGAAGAGATGGGGAGGCCATGCAATGCACGTCGAACCTGAAATGGCATGAGGCTGCAATCAGCTAGCAGTGTCACATCTGCTTGCAAACGCCATGAAGTGGACCCAGTTCCTTGATTTGCCAAGCAGAGCGGGTGGCAAAGTGCTTTTGGTTCTTCAATTCAAGCAGAGTTGGTTGAAGACTTGAAAACGATTGTGTTTCAGCTTGACCAGACCCTGCGCACGATCAAAATCATATGCAATTCATATTCAGCAATGTCTTGAAGGGCTTCAGCTCAGTATTTCGTAAGCATTTGGCTAGGCGGGTTAGAAGATTTGTATTACCTATGCGACGTTGCACCTCATGCCAGAGAGTTGGAGAGATGTTTGGGTTTATTTGATTTGTTCACGCAGAGCAAGAGCACAAGGTCCTATCCAAGCTCTCCTTTTTGGGCCTTGCGGCCTTGCTCTGTCCGAGGTATGTGACAAAGAGGAGGGTCATATCCCAACCATCAAGTACTTCGATGTGCTCCTCAGTGGCATCATTGGATCGCGCATGGGATGCAGCCTGACGCATACTATATACAGTATATACTATATATTATATATAGATACGGTCATAATAAGCTATATGTATTGCCCAAGTCAACCGTAAGTCAAGTGATTCCAAGAAAATCTGACACTCCAAGGAAACAGGCCAAATGGTTCCGCTACAAGAAAGGCTGGGAACATGACAGAATCCCTCCAGGATGGGAGGCATAAGCATATTGCATTTTGACTGGGAATCCAAGATTATTATAGAATTGGAAATGAACTCGGAAGACCCCAAACGGAGCATGAAGGCACCGCTGCTTTTGGGTGTAGCAGGCCAGCACATTTGAATAAGGACTCAAGTGATGACGATTACTTGAACATGATTGGGATATCTTGGGAGATGGAGTGAAAACATGAAAAGGCGCATATATGTTCCTACCGAAATCTAGCTACAGTCCCATGACTTTCTGCGGCTTCGGATCTTTCAGTGCTCCCACAGTGTGCTCTGCTCAGGACACTCTACAGACGTTTATTGACGAGCGCTTGATGCCACAGTGCAATCTGAAGACAGCAGCGCATTGCAGTGATAAGGACCGCAGACGCCAGCCGTGAGACTGTTTGAGAGTGAGATTTGCCAAGCAATTCTTGAGCCATGTTGAACCTAGAAAACATTGCCAAAATCAACCCTGCTGGTCAACTTTCCAATCAGGCAATTGTTCCAATTTGACATCAAAAGATGCACTTGCAGAATTTGTCATACACTCTCGGGCTTTCAGGATCTCAACTTTGTCCACAAGCACGAGGTAGGGAGGTGGTACTTGTCGAAAGCATTCGCAGAAGGCTTTGGATGACAAAACTCTGAATGCTGAATCTTGAAGCCTTTTGAAGCTCTCCAAGCGACCCTGAAGGCTGCCCCTAAGAAAGAATTAGACCGACTCCAGAAAATGCTTGGGGAAGGGAAGTTCAGTGCTGCGTGTCTTGGCAACGTTTTGAAACGTCGAAACCTGGTCGAAACTGCGTCAGCCGACTTCACCTCAAGTGCCCAATGCCGAATCTGGTCAAATCTTGCCGATAGCTAACTAATTAAAAATCACTAGGGCTTGTGCAATCCAAGCCTCAGACTGCTGTAGATCTTGGATTTGATATCATATTGTTGTCAGCAGGAAAGAGTAGACTGAGTATACAATAGTATACACTAATTCCACAAGTTTTCCTTGTGGAAAGTCCAGCTGTTGACCCTGGTACATTACCCTGCAGTTTTTTTTAGACTTGGCCAAGACACACCCATGGAAATCCCTTGCCGGTACTGGTTGTATCTGTATTTGATGTTTCTTTGGTCTACTTCTGACACCCTGACTGGTTGGCAACATTTGACGTGATCGACGTGATCAGCGTGATCAGCTCTCTGTCTTTCTCAGGCAGTTGAAGTGGTTGAAGCGACGCATCGGTTTGTTGAAGCAATTGACCGGGGACCAGAAGCCTGAGAAACCGAAGGAACGGGTAGAGGTGGGGCGGTACACCCGGGTCTGGTACTCATAACACGTCGTACGTAACACGTCGTACGTAACACGTCGTGCATCGTCGTAACATCATCGTAGTGCAGATCCATGGAGACCTGGCGACGGATCGATTCGCGCAGGACAAAGAGGAGCTCTGAGCTGCGCTGCCACCGTCGCAACCGTCCTGTGGCGCATGCAGAGCCGCTTTCCGAGGCACTTCTGGAATCTTCTGGACCTTTGGAGATCTAAACAGATCTTTTTCGTAGCGGCTTAGCGCCAGGTGATGCCTCAAGCATGATGAACTGCTGAAATTGAGGCTGCACCATTCTGGAGCCAAAACAAAGACACGCTTCCATTCTGGAGCGATCCAGTTCTGTCAGTTGTGCAGTGAATAAAACCCTGGTTGATTGGTTCTAACAGGGGGTTTAAGTTATGTTGCTCGACTACCCCAACTGTTGGGAATGTTCAGAATTCATTGTGAGAAACCCTAGCGTATAAAGGGATGACAGAGGGTGCTGAACACTGCTCAGTTGAACTCCTCTGGATGTCAAGCCTTGTCAGTGCTGTCGTTTCACATGTTCTGTACATTTAACATCGTTTCTGCCAAAGACCGACAACGCATAACGCAGAAGAAGGAAAAAGAGAGAGAGAGAGAGAGAGACAGAGAGAGAGAGAGAGAGAGAGAGAGAGGGGCAAGAATACGAACAGAAAGCAGAAGCTGGTTCAACGGTTCAACTATAGATTTTTCCCCACTTGAGAACTGCATTAATTGGATCCATTTGGATCCATTTGGATTTCGGATAATTTTAATTCAAGATATTCAAGGCTCGATTTTTTGGTTCCGATTTTTGGTTTCTTTGAAGTTTCTCTTAGTCATCTCAGACTCTTGCGACTTTTCGGTACCGAGGTAAAGGCACGTGGCTCGCCAGGCAGAAGCAAAACGCCATTAAACAGACAACGCTTTTGAGATGTTTTAAAATGTGCTAAGATGATTTAAGATGTTTTGAGTTACAGCTAGTTTAAGAGGAAAAAATGCATTGAGTTGTATTACTACAGCTTCAATAATTAATCTTCATACTGGCTACATCTGGGAAAAGAATACTTGAACATGGTCAACATTTTATGTTTATACATGTAATCTAAATTTGATTCATAGTTTCATAAAACAACATGTTCATACTCATACAGTTCATACATTCTCCTGCTCCGTAAACGAAAAATCACATGACGCATCCATATTCTGTTGATTTACGCTGGAGGCAGCCGCTGTCTGACCTTTGCGGCATCTCCATGGCAGTGGGGAGCCAAGTTGACTCGTGGCGGAACTGCAGAATGCCAGGTGCTTCTTTGATCTGTGAAATGTGACACATTGTGACACTAATTTTTGCGAAATCTAGGAAATTGTCAAAGCAACATCAGCAATCTGCGGGACCTATCAGATATGTTCAGGTTTAAGGTTCACCTTTCTTCTTTTGTCTCCATACGTCTCCCATATGTCTGTTGGGTTCATTAAATTCATTGCTTCACATCGCCATTGGATGTGCTCAGCGGGGCTCCCGCCCCATCGCGGGTCCCATCGCGACCCGGGCGCCTCCACTGCCACGGCCGCCTAGTCCGTCGGCCGTTTGTTGCGATGGTGGCGGCAGGGGGATATGGGGGCAACAAGCAAGACGTTGCTTGGCTCAGAGTGACAGTTTTTGTTGGCGTCTTTTGCTATCTCCTTCGTGAAATCAATGTTGATTTACAACATTTACAACGATTTAGCATCTCAAAGATATTGAATTGGAGATTTACATGAGATCTATCCATAACCAGCCGATGATCTCACATCCTTCTCTGACCGAGTTCTGAAACGTTGCAACCGAAGGACAAACGACTGGGAAACACAGGGTGAATCACCCGGGTACACGGTGGTTGCACATCGCACGGTTGCACGGTGAACATCGATGAACATCGATGAACATCGATGAAGAACATTGAAGAACCTCATCTCGACCCAGGCTTGTGGGCTAGAGTCTTCCGCAGAGAAGGCTATCTATGCTGCTTGGCAAGCCCTGAATTCCATCGGCAAAATACCAAGATTCTTCTGAATTGTGAACTTCTTGACAGCGTGATGCCAATACAGCTCAATTCATCGGAGAACTGTCCTTGAACACTGGTTTTGGACTTGTTACTCAGTTACTGCTCTGATGTGTAGATTCAGTGTCGATGGAGAGGATATGTTTGGGCTCAATTCTTCACAAGTAGCTGATGGCCATGTGCAAACCCTGCAAATGATAGTTTTTTCATGTTTCTTCTGATGTTTTCTCACGTTTTTTCTGTGTCCGCGTTTTCTACCGTCTTCTACAAGTCTTCTTGGCATTTGCCATGCCATGAGCTCAGGAATTTACACAGCGAATCTGCCAATTGCCCCACTTACTGAAGGACGCCTAGTGGCCTAGCACACTTTCCAGGTCAATCAAGAAGCTGCCTGAAGGATCTTGAGGGCGTCTGCACAGATGATCCACTCCAATGCAGAAGAAACACACACACACACCAATACATTCTCAGTTTCGCGCCCGGCATCACGGCATCACAATTCGAATTCAGAATTGCAGATGATTGCCGAACATTGCAGATGTGCATCCAACATCACTTAACATTCGGGATTGCGAGAGGAGTCCACACGACTTCCACCAACAAAGCCCTGCTTGAATGTGGCCTGGGAGACGACCGGCCAGCGCAGTTTTGATGTGAAGGCCGGTAGGGCCTGAATATGCCTGAATCCATCTCGATCATTATAGGATTATTTTTTTTGAGGCTGGCGCAGCAGTTTGCAGGACATGTCCATGTGGCATCATGTGGCTTCGGGTATAGTTTTGCATAGCACAGTTCTAGACAGGTTTCTCAGATTCGTATAGATTCGTGATTTCCTGGAAGCTTCCGGTTTGCGCAGCGGGGATGACTGGTTGCCAGCCATCGGCACAGCAGCAGGTAAAGCCAGGCTTTTTACTGGAAGACCTGTCAACAGCAAGGCTCGGATTGCGGATTCAATATATGAAATGCATTGGAAGGTCGAGTTCTGTCTTGCCAGGACTTTTCAGAAACTCCAAAGGCCCACCATGTGTAGGATTGTTTTGATTTGTTTTGGACTGTTTAGAAACTTACATGTCACAAGGGTGAACTACACCGAAGATACATCTTGCGATCCTTTGACGCAACCTGGCTCGGCACTTGCAAGATCAAGCATATGTGAGACATTTGTCTTGGGTGAAACTGGTGCTGCAAACCTATAGGGACGGTCTCAAACACAACCAGCTGGGACAATGACTCATACTGGCTTTTGCATTGCCCCCATGTACCTTATTGCGACCATGATTTTTGTATGTATATAATAAATAAATAAATAAATAAATAAATACATAGATAGATAGATAGATAAATAAATAAATAAATAAATATATAAATATATAAATGAATAAATAAATAAATAAATAAATACATAAATAAATATATATATATATATATATGTATGTATGTATGTATGTATGTATGTATGTATGTATGTATGTATGTATGTATATATATGTACATATACATATCTGCAGTTTCTTTGGGTACGCAGATAACCCATGCCCACAATGCCCGACATTGTCTTACGCAACGGTCACACTGGCGCAGGGGCTCGTCGAAGGTCTCCTCCAACAGTTCTGAAAGGGCAGACCCGGAGGTGGCAGCCGATAGCCCTTCCTGAAAAATGCCTACACATTCACTAACATCATAGCTTTCAGAGGATTTTACTGTACTGATCTTTCTTGAGGGAATGGTACCGCAAGGGAAGGTTACAAACTGAATGTCATTTGTCCTCACCATCCCATGGGAAGGTTACGAACGAGGAATGTCATTTGGATGCGAAATTGGATGGACTCGAGGACGCAGCGTAGACCCCCAGTGTTCGGGTGTCCCCGGTGTCTCCAGAGTGGGGTAAAAGCCTGGTAAAAGAGGCGGTTTCAAAAACGAAGGGAATGAATATCTCAGCAAGTCCGAAGGAACATAGAAGCCAAGCAATGCATATTGACCAATGATGACTAATGAGTCCTGGCAAATCTTGAGCGGCTCGAGGACTTAGATTTTGCAGCGTTCAAATCAGAGTCACACTCCGCCAGGAACGACTGTTGGGCTGCCAATTTGGGCAGTGGCGTCTGCGAAAACGCCTGGGTCAGGGCAGCCAGGCAAGCTTGGAATGGTCTTGGGCATTTGTTTTGCAAAAGAGATCAAAAGAGATCAGCTAAAATAGGAACAACTGTCGGCAATTGTAGTATGAATCATTATGAATCCATGAACCTCAAGAGATTCTGTGGCCACGTGGTGAGCTGCCAGGGTCGGGTCTACGTGGGCCGTGACGCAACGGGGGATTTTGCTGCACCTTGGCTTCCACTTGAGCCCGGTACGATTCTCCGTAGTGAAATGCTGCGCAGTGCCTGAGGTGAAGATAACTCAGCTCAACAAGAAGCACGTCAAAGATCGCTTCCATCGAGAGGCGCGCAACTGCACAGTTATTTCGTTCAGAAGGTCCACGGTTCACCGCACAGCAATGGCACACCTGGTATCACAAAGATGGAAGACACCCGAGCTACACTTAGCACAAAACATGTCGCTTTATAAATTTGTATGAATGGGACGCGGAAAGTTTAAACCATTTGTAGGCTACTGTAGACATTCATAAAATTTTATAGTCTGTAATTGTATGACATTATAGTAATATATTGTAGATATATTATCATATAATGATATAATTACATTGTATATAATTTCGTTGATGTTTGTTTACATTTATTTGTCGGTCGCAGATTCTTGCCTGTTGCGAGATGTCCTCTGAGGTGGAGATCATGAAGCTTCTGTCTCACAAGAGTCCCTTGGACGATGCCAAGCTGGGCCGAGCCGGACCAAGTTTTGTTCGGGACATGGCCAGATCGTGTCAGGCCTTTCGAACCTCGTGTCGGATCACAATTTTGGTGGACAAAAATCACAAAATATTGCAGTGTGGCAGTATGCTGCAGTATGTTGTGCAGTATGTTGCAGTATGCTGCAGTGCTGTATACGATGTGTACGTTCTTTGTTTATTTGCTAGACACTATAAACTCCAGAAGCCAGTCTGGAAGACTGTTGCCTAAGGCCAAAGCTTGGCAATTAAAACCCTTTGGGACATTTTGGGACCAACTGCAGACTGCTTTAAAATAAAAACACCTTTCCTGCCACCGGCAACTTTCCAAGCCGTGTGACCTTCCCCGGAAAAGCAATAAAGAAGAGAACTCTACTTGTGACAATTAAGCAGACTTGAGAACATCAGGAGTTGAACCACTGGAGAGATAATAAGATGGAATGAGCACGTGCAACACAAATGGTGACGTTTTGGTTAAAGCCTTACTTGCCGTTTCTCAATCTAGTACATTGATGTACATTGATCACAACTTTGATCCCATGCAGTTTGCCATGCCACTGAGGCATTGTTCAGCTAGTGTCCGTTCACGTGGAGAAACAGCTGGCTGGTCTGGTTTTAAACTTAGCTGAAGGTGCCACACATGTTGTGATGCAAACTGAATGGGTTTTAAACTCTCCGATGATTCCGATGGTTCAATCCTGGGGTCTCACCAAGGAGAGGACGAAATGTGAATGGTACATGGTCAGATTTCAGATTTTGGAAGATATGCTCCTGGTCTTTCAAAGAAGAGTTTCTATATGTTTCTATCACATTGTGCATGTAGTGCAAAGAATGCAACAATTTGGCGAGCATGGCAAACAAATATAAAGGGAGTCTTTGAATGAAAGCCTGGTCAATTGCGTGACCTCCTGGTACTGATGACATAAAACATGTTGTATATAGAATATACACATATCCCCATAGCGTTTGTGACCTCCGCATGAACTTAGATCTGATTCATGAGGTGATTTCCTTGCGTTAGTGATTTTAATTTCAATATTGGACGATCAAAACCAAAATGAAGACGATTAAACTGATCTGATCAAACTGCAAACATCTGCAAACTCTTCTGTTTCTGATCATCCGATCATCCGTTCTCATCCGCTTCGCTGGAGATTTTGTGCCCCGTGGGCGCCCATGCGCCATGGAGGTGATCTGCTGCAAGCCGTTTCGAACAGCGAAAAGCGCAGACTCAAAGAGAGCGAGGCGCTTCAGAGCGACGTGTACAGACGACTTTGAAACATAAAATAACACAAACAAGATCAAACAAGATCAAACAAAAAAACCTCAAATAACAATATGTAGTAGATCTATGTAAATCTCTAGGATGTAATTTTGCAACATTTTGCAATAGAGTTTGATGGACTGAATCGACTTCAACTTCCTCCAGCCCGGTGTTTTGAGGGCTGAGGGCAACGTGGCCACGTGGCCACGTGGCCACTTCGCCAGTACCGTGCAGCGTCGGAAGTGTCGCAGGCAAGGCATGTCTTCAAGCAACTTGCAGATGGCGTCGAGCACATGCACAGCCATCAGATTATCCATCGAGACTTAAAGCTCGAGAACATCCTCATCAATTCCAGAGAGGACCCCGACTGCCATACTTGCCATGCATATCTAGGCCATGCAACTGTGTATAGGAAACAATATAATACAATATAATATAGTATATAGATTAATTAATATAGCATTACACAAAAATACACAGCTACATGCCACACGCTGCAATGCTCACTCAAAAACGTGGCAAAGATGTTCAGCAGGAAACAAGGGCGTGTATTCAGAAGGGAAGTGATGTGTGATCGATGGTTGTGCACAATAGAGTGCAGACCCTCAACTGTTTCAAGTCTTGGGCTGTTTGGGCTGTCCTGTGTTCAACTGTTCAACCCATTGTTATGGATATTCACTATGCTACCAGCGGTAGATGGGCCAACCAAAGCTACCATGTCAGGTTTTCAGTCGCGTTGGTTTGTAGTACATGGGATTTAGCCGGAGCAGAGTGGGCGGGGGGGGGGTTGTGAGGGTGGTTGTGGGGGGTGGTTGCTTGGTTGCTGTGCTGGACCTGCTCTCGGTTCAGGCTTGCTGATGCTTGCTGTGTATACATGTAGAATTCATGCAGAGCATATGAGATCTCGAGATCTCAAGATGTCATGTGCTGCAGGGTGTGATAGGTGCAGTCTGCAGTTGTTTTTGTGGGTTGCGTTGCATCCATGTTTCTCATTGTCGACCCCTTACATATCTAATTAGGGAGGTCCAATATATCCATAGAATTCCACAGATGCCTTTAGGCTCCAGACTATGGGCTTCCATGTCCTTCACTCTCAGCTGCTCTTGGATAGCTGCAGGTTTGATGGACGCTGCTTTGCAATATTCTCCATGTTGTGTTTTTCAGTCAACGCACAAACATCGAGCAGCGTTTCCTAATACTGTCATGCTTTGTTGTGAACTCTCAGAAGCTTGGGCAGGAGGTTGACGATTGCAAGCTCTATGAGGCGCCGCACTCGATGAGAGTCTGTACTGAGATTTACTGAGGACGGTTTGATCCTTTTTTTTTTCAGCTGCTTTGAAAAAACAGACTGGGGTGGTGTTCTACCTATTGCTGGATTTGATGTGGAAAGTGATTGAACCTGAAACAGCTGTACTTCCAAATTGACGTCCGAAGTGGGAAAAAGAGTGGCAGACAAGCCTTCATGCCAAACGTAATGCAAGTCTTGTGTTGGTGCCACAACATGAAGACTTCCTATAAGGACAAATGAGCCACGTCCAACTTCCCTTATTCGTTTTTAGTAAGAGGTTGCAATAAGGACCTCGCGTAAGCAAAACCCGTAATCAGCGTAAGCTATTCCCGTGTAAGCTAAAACTGTGGGCGCGTAAGCAGCACGCAAGCTGCCGCGTAAGCATTCCCTTAGCGCCTGTAAGCATTCCCTTAGCGCCTTAGCGTTGCAGAACAATACCTTTTGGACACGAAGGTTCCGCTGCTCAAATGTGGACTGCTCCACTGCTCCACTGCTCCACTGCTCCAGGTGAAGATCACTGACTTCGGTTCCTCCAGCATTTGCGATGGCGATGGACACCAAGGGAAGTCCTTTGCCAAGGGCCCTGTGGGTACACCGCCGTACATTGCACCTGAGCTTCTGTTCCCTGGCGTGATGCAGTGTATTCGTGAAAGACGGAGGAACAGAGCAAGAGCTGGGTGCTTGAAGGGTCACTGTCAAATTGGACAATATTTTTTGTTCTGGGAACCTTAACACTCTTAAGACATCTTAAGACATCTTAAGACATCTTAAGACCCTCGGTCCTGTCATGCAACAGCTTGGTGCTGAGACATGGCGGCTGGCATGGCTTCCCGGTGGACGACTGGAGCCTGGGCATTTCACTTTTTGTGATGCTCAACGGCTACTTTCCTTGGAAGGAGCACCAAGCATCCTATGATATGCTCATGTTCTGTGACATTTAAGATGGGGCAATAGCTTTCAAATCTTTCAATAGTGACATTGGCTAGAAGATTCTAGGTCTAGAAATATGACGAAAGATGGAAGCTAACGTCAAGCAGAAAACATGAGAAGGCGAGGCACCAATCTGCCTAGTTGGAAGAAGCTGAGTTGATGTTGCTGGGCGTGTCAAACCGGGTCAGAAGCAACATGTTGTCGGGTCAGAGATGATCCGATATGATCAGAGTCGTCGCATGTCGGACAGGACACAGCACCAGAAACCTGGACGTTCGACAGGGAAAAGTCTCGGCACCTTTCCGAAGAGGCGAAGGACGTCAAGACTCATGGCAAGTGACCTGATCCTGATATGGCCTGATATGCAAAATCATGCAAAATTAAAACACGACAGAGATTGGAAATCAAAATTGGGAACATCATGGAACATCATCCAGTGACACATTTATTACTGGCCAAGATAACTGCCAAGATCATCCGCACATATCCGCACCAAGCCCAAAACTGTCAAGCATACACGTGCCTCAACGTGTAGCTAAAGTTTCACCACTTCCGTCTCTTGTAAAGAAGTTCAACAACTGCATTTTTGGCTCAAGAGCCTTTCCAAACAGTTCGTGCTATTGGATGCTGTTTAACAAGCCACATTGCAAGAGTCTACTTAATTCCAACCCCAAACAGGGTGCTTAGAGGAGAGAAGAGGACGCAGGGTACATATTATTTTTACACATTTTCAGATTCTTCAGGTCGAAGCTCGATATCGTTGATAAGTGTTGTGATGTCATGTGTTTGAACATGTTGAAACATGTTAGAACCTCTTTCAGAGCAGGGATTTTTAGTGATTTTGATGCAGTGTATCTGCACTTGCCAATGTCGTCCCGTCGAAGAAGCCGGAGCCCCCGTGCTGTGCAAGCTGCGCAAAGCCCTGGGCAAAGTGCCCAAGTGGAACAACTGAAACAACTGAAACTGCTGCATATTACCAAAAATGCCGGAACTGCACTGGAAAAGCTGGGCAAAGAAATGGGTTTGAAGTGGGGAAAGTGCTGGACAGAGGTGAAGAATCATAGTGGGAAGCTCTGTGAACCCCATGCCGGATGCATGAAGTCTGAGTGGTGGCATGTACCTCCGTGCTTTTTCCTGAATGATCCCTACAAAGGCTACGTGCCCTTTGCAGTGGTGAGATGCCCGTATCAACGTGCCATCAGCGAATTTCGATGCTGCTGGAAAGGCTTTGGTGCCCCTGCCAAGGATGAAGGAAAGAAAACCAAAAGAAAGAACGCAACAGCTGATGACTTGAACACTTGGCTGAGAGACAAGCTGAAGAAATTGGCCTCGCCGTATAGAAATGGCCACTTCATCCCACAGCACTTCTACATTTTTGACGCACATGGGCAGCGATATGTCCCAGAGGACAGATGCAACAAACAACAAACAGAGTCATTGACATTGAAAAAAATGAAATGGTAAAGATGGTAAAGTATGAAATGGCGCAGGTACATGCAGTGGACATCAGTGGACTATATTGAAATTCACTGTGGTTGCAGGACCCCCTACATTATAGGTATAATATCGTATAATTATATGATTAGTTCAGAATACAGTACATAAGTAGCGTACATAATCTGGTCTGGTGAAGCTGCATATCAGTCATGATGCAATGCTCAACCACTACCCGGACCCGGTCACCCCCTGCCAGGAGAATGTGTTGCGCTTTGAGCGTCTGAATGAGGACCTCACCAACTTGGGAGCACGCTATGGCATTCACATTCCTCCACTTCCACGTGTGAACGAGTCGGAAATGCCTCGCTTCAAAGTTGAGGACCTCGATGCAGACACTCGGTCATTGATCGAATCCACTTTTGCGAAAGACTTTGACCTCCTCGGTTTCAAGCGGATTCAGCAAGCATCTGAAAGCATGAGCTGCTCGTGAGTTTCAGGATGCTTCAGGATGCTTCAGGGTGCTTCAGGATGCTTCAGGATGCTTCAGGTGAATGAAAGTTTAGTGAAGCGGCCCACAAACGCCGAAGAATCAACCGACATCACAAGCTGCAGTGGCGAACAGCTACCTGTATTCAAAATATTTCAAAATCACATGTACAACTTTGTACAACCATGACTGACTGCAAGTTGACCAGGGAGGCCTAGAGAGTGCATTCTTTGGTGCTCAAGATGCATTTTGAGCATCGAATCCTTTAACGCCACCACTTGACTTTGCTGACTTGGTCACAAATGGTTCTTAGCTGTCGGGGCAGGTGCTAATTGCATTCAAGGGTGCGAGATGGTAAGGCAACTGATCCATGTTGTGCAAGCCCTATAGATGTATTAGTTAGGCTAGGAGATGCTAAGGGATACTAAGAGGACCAAGGAGAAACGCTAAAAGGGCCGATGTCAGCCCTTGTCAGTATCAAAATGCGACACGTTCAATGCAGAGAGTTGAGATTTGATCGGAAGATTCGGTTCATTCTTCATTGCACTATGGCACTATGTTGCAACCGGTTGCAACAATGATTTATCCCATGATTTGCATCCATGCACCACATATATGTATACAAATAAATGTACGTACACTTACATAAATAGATAGATAGATCGATAGATCGATCGATAGATAGATAGATGTCACATTGACATAAAACATAACTACATACGTTAACGTCATGGATCATCACGATGAAGTCAAAGGCCAAAGGATGTTTGACGAGGGATGCCTTAAGGGCCCCCCTCAACATACCTCAGAATAATAGAATATTATTCTGGCAATACTTGACTTTAAAAATATTCCAAGAACTCAATGAGATATGATCGAAGGAAGTTTAGAAGTCAAACTTCCGACAATATGGACAGATGAAAAGCAGAGAAGGGAAGAGGCAGAGAGAAGAGAAAGATTAGAAGAAAGAAGAGTAGAAGAGAAAGATAGAGAAAGAGTAAGAAGAAAGAAGATGCAGATGCGTGAAAAGGTAGGAAAGTCGCGAAACACTGTGTTTTTCCAATGATTTGGGGCTCCGGAGGGGGGTCGAAAAGTAGGCTCGCTAAAGCGGCGGGCGCGGAGCCAGCTGGCCAGATGAGAGATTAAAAATTGCACGCCGTTGTGGCGCAAAGCACACTTGCAAGTCAAAATGTACAAAACACCTGGGTCTCGGAGCACTTTTGGAAGTTGAGATGTCGAAAAAGTGCACGCCGTTGTGGCGCGAAGCACATTTGCAAGTCAAAATGCACAAAACACACCATGTTCGGACCACTTTTGGACATTCAGAGCTCGTTTCGCGTGGCAGGCGCAAGGGATTGTGCACCTTGTCAAAAGTGAGCAAAACGTGAGGGTTTCGTCGCATTTCCAAAAACGATCGCAGGCGTGGGACATTTGCAGAGGATCTGCAAAGATGCATTTTCCGTGGCGGGCGCAGTACAAAAGACATGTTCATGAGAGATGTTAGCAGGTCAGGGCGCTGATTTCCTGAGAGGGGTTGCATTTTGGAGCATCAGATCTGTAGGTTTGCTAAGATGATTTTGCGTGACAGGTGCACCACTTCGTATGACCTGGCATCAATTTTTCGTGGCAGGCGCAGTACTTTAGACAGGTGGAGCGGAAAAATCGCAAAACGCATTGGTACGAGGCTGTCAGCGCTGCACTCAACTTTCCATTTTTGAAGGAAGTCTCGCAGAATTGCTTTGATTTTGATGCTGTCACATGCAAAAATTGAGGAAGTCTCGCTGAATTGCTGCGTTTTGTATGTTGTCAGCATTGAAAAATGAAGAGGTCTCCCATACTTGCTTCGTTTTTGAGGTTGTTAAGTTCAAACATTGGGGAAGTCTCGCAGACTGACTTCGTTTTTGATGTTGTGCACTTTGAAAATGAAGACATCTCGCAGAATAGCTTGGTTTTCAAGCTTGCAGATAGATAGGTAGATAGATAGACAGACAGACAGAGAGAGAGAGATAGATAGATAGATAGATAGACAGACAGACAGACAGACAGACAGACAGAGAGATAGAGAGAGAGAGGGAGAGATAGAGAGATAGATAGATAGATAGATAGATAGACAGACAGACAGACAGACAGACAGACAGAGAGATAGAGAGAGAGAGGGAGAGATAGAGAGATAGATAGATAGATAGATAGATAGACCGATAAATAGATAGATAGATAGATAGATTGATAGATAGATAGAGATAGATAGAGATAGATAGAGATAGATAGATAGATAGAGATAGATAGAGATAGATAGAGATAGATAGAGATAGATAGAGATAGATAGAGATAGATAGAGATAGATAGAGATA
>Ga0126342_10005928_pt1 | contig 21509 bp, 25 predicted proteins | sample Cyp1metagenome_FD_92528 | JGI IMG/M metagenome (GOLD analysis project Ga0126342, IMG submission 92528) | Coral microbial communities from Lord Howe Island, Old Settlement Bay, Australia - Cyphastrea 1 metagenome | ecosystem: Host-associated > Invertebrates > Cnidaria > Coral ... | reverse complement strand
CTCGCAAGCAAGCAGAGCAAGAACGGCTAGAAAGGAAGAGACAGGAGGAGGAAAGACTTGCCGAAGAGTCTCGCAAGCAAGCAGAGCAAGAACGGCTAGAAAGGGAGAGACAGGAGGAGGAGGAGAGAAGACTTGCCGATGAGGCTAGCAAACATGGAGAACAAGAACAGGTGGAAAGAGCGGGAAATGAAGAGGCCAGCAGAAGGGGGTTGGGGCATGAACTTCTGTATTGTGTCTCAAGGCACATGGCAACATGTTCAGACATAAAAGCACACCCAATCATTCCTGGCTGTTTCCCCTTAACGCTTTGATCTTCCCAGCAGTCCTGGCGATGGTGGTGGTGGTTGCTCACAAGCCCTTGGAAGATCCTCTGACTTCCCTATGACCAAATTTCCAGTACTTCGCCTTTGTCCCCATCTTGATTTGGTTCTACATCCACTTCTCCCTGGTCATATCTCCAATTTCTGCTTGCGCTATCCCAATGTTTTCAGCGATACCTGGTCACCATCCATTCCATTCACTGCCTGTTTGGTTAGTTTCACACATTTTTTGATCGGATGATGCTCACAATTGACTTTCATGTGTTTTCTCCGTTGAAACCACTTGTTGACATCCAATCCACATAAAGCCATCCAGAACATATATATATATATATATAAAATTATATAAATAGACTAGATCATTTTAGTCAATCGAACTTCCACCCAAAACCATATATCATTATTAAAAATCCACAATCCCATATATATATAGATCATTACAATCCCATTAACCAATCCAACCATATATCACTTGATGGGATTGGTTAAACCACCCATCTTTGCCAAAAATCGAAACCGATCCACCTTGGATCTCCTTCCGCTCAGGAGCCGTCTGCAGAAGCCTCCATGGAGGCATGGAAAAACTGGTGGGTGAACTTTTCAATGGATTGGTTTGTTAGGGAAAATCGACAGGAAACCATGGTTTGAAGATGTTTTGAGCATCGGGCGTGAGGTTTGGCTAAAAACACTTTCCGAAATCAACTAATTCAGATGATTCCGAGGATGGGGCAACAGAAAAAAGCAGCGGAAACCCGCAGGGGTGTGGGTCAAAATCTTTTTCTTGGGCATGGTTTTGAATATCTGAAGTGTAGTTTTTTTGTTTTTTTTGGGCACGGTTTTCTTTAATGGTCTGGTTGGTGGTTTCAAACATTTTGTATTTTCCATTTCATATACGGGATGTCATCCTTCCCATTGACGAAGTCCATCATTTTTCAGAGGGGTAGGTTGAAACCACCAAGCAGTGGGGATTTTACCATGGATTTCACCAACGAAAATTTTGGTACCCTCTGGTAAACTAACAGTTCGCTATTGAACATGGCCATTGAAATAGTGGGTTTTCCCATTAAAAATGGTGATTTTCCATAGTTCTGTAAACGTTTATCAGAGGGTAATGCGTCCGATTCCCTTCAATCCCCTGGTCCTTTGATCGGTCGGTCGGTCCTTGCGAGGCATTGCTCGCCATGTTGGACGCGGAGGTGCGACGAGTCCAATTGGACTCGTTGCTGGGGGTAAGCCTGGAGAACCATCATCACAAAAATACAAATCCCTCTGGTTATGACTAACAGCATAGCCATGGAAAGATCCACCCATTTTTAAGTTCGGTAAACTGAATCTATTTCATTTTTAAGTTCGGTAAAGCATCTATTTCTATGGGCCATGGAAAACATGGCTATGTCTGTTAGTCATAACCAGAGGGTATGGATTCTGGTTGGTGGTTTAAGGAACCATGGATTTTTATGACTTTCCATATATTGGGAATGTCATCATCCCAACTGACGAACTCCATCATATTTCAGAGCAGTAGGTATACCACCAACCAGATCATCTATAGTAACTGTCACATCACCAAGTCGGAAGAGAACTGCTGCCATGGGAAGTGCTGGGAAGTGTGGCGGCGAAATCTGAGTCCCAAACTCCACAGCATGATATGATACAACATGGATCAACATGGCAGGTGAGACATGGATTGGCAAATTGGAGATACTTGACATCCCACCGTGAATTCTTCGGATCGCTTGCCGGATTTGCCCATGGCAAGGAACAGCAGTCTGCTGAAGCCAGTGCTGCACCGCAGCCTGTGGATGCGCCGAAGGGAAGAAGAAGACGTGCAGGCAGACTGATGTGAATAGTGACGTACCAACTTCAATAGTAATTCACTACTATTTCGGGGGTGCGTCCGTAAATCAACAGAATTTCTTTATCCGGGGTTGGCATTATAGTGCTTCTGGGGTTCGAAATGATTCAAAACCATTCAAAATCAACGAAGTTCATTTTTAGGTGGCACATGAAATACCAAAGTTTGTCGTTTCCTTGGGCCCACATCCTTCTGCTCAAAATCCTTCAGTTTTTCGCGAGTTTTGATGGTGAAATTATTGATTTTATCAGAGTATATCTCGAGCTTTGCTAGGACAATTCCAAATTTCTCCAAATTTCAATTTTGTATGTTTAACCCTACATATCCCTACATTTAATGGCTCAATATGGCTCATCATTTCCACGCTTTCAGTCGTTCCACATGTTTGGTGCTTCGGAGGCTTCAGCGCCATGGTCATGCAGCTTGGGTCACCAGACCCGGAGCCCAGGCCAGCTCAGGGTGCCTACATGGCGGGCTGGGACGGAGGTTTTGGAGGTGTGAAAATGGGAAAATCATCCAACGAAATGGAGGCTTTTCATGGATTTTCCAGAAGCAACATTGGCATGCAGTGAAAAAATGTGGATATTCTGATTCATCGCAATTTCCAGCGGCATGTGTTGATGATCTGCTAAACTTGAGTTGAAAGGGAGAATTGGACCTCCTTTTCTAATGGGCACATCTGAAATGATCTGAAATGGGGGATACCAAAGACCCAACAAATTGTAATTTTCATCGGGAACATTTCAAAAACTCTACAGGGGTTTCTGGGTATTCTCTCGGATTCTCAGGTACCAAACCCAAATCATGTTGTTTTTCCTTTCCAATTTTCATTACTGTATATATATATATGATGATATATATATGGATATTATACTGGTTGGTGGTTTCAAACATCTTTTATTTTCCATACTATATGGGATGTCATCCTTCCCATTGACTTTAATATTTTTCAAGATGGTTAAAACCACCAACCAGTATATATATAATTATGATTATATATATATATATCAATTACATCCCTATTATATCAATTACTCTTAAACTGTTGGTGTTCCCCAGCACTTCGGCTGGCAGTGATTTATTTTTGTTTGACAGGCCGAGTGCTCGAGTGGAAGCAAGTCCTGAAGCCTTTGAAGAGGCAAGCTGCGAGAGCAGCAAGTCCATTTGGCGGCTTTGAAAAAAGCAGAGATGACATGATACATCATGATACTGTGGATGGTTGCGAAATCCTGCACCACCACCTTGGTTGAAACCCTATAAATAATGGGATGTTTACCACCTATGAACTGGCGATTCGGATTTCGCAACCATCCACCGTATGACATGAATTGGGACAAAGGTGTAGCCTGGAAATGATTGAGTTTGGAGGGCACTTTATGACCCAGCAACGTCCTGCTCGCTATGTTGTGCCGCACGTTTTGGTCACAAGGCAGTAGCTAGTTGATGTTAATCACATCTATAAAACTGTATCAACAGTCTCCAGTAACTATTTTCCATTAAACGTGATTTCACTTTCCAATCTCCAGTAACTTTCCAATATTCTCCAATGTATCAACAGTAATCGCATCCGCAAGAAGTCCCTCCAACGTGAATTGGGGACCATTCGCAGCTCCAGCCGCAGGTAGATGTGGTGCCGGAAGTCGAGGCTTGCCGCGCAGAGATAAACAGAGAAAGAAATATGACGAAAAAAACATGATCATATCGACAGGGACAGAGATTTTCTCAACAACAATGGACTTGTGTGTATGTACTCTATGTATATATATATATATATTTATGTAGCTTTGACACAGATGGGATTATGAATGATCTCAGTGAGCAGCGCAGTGAAAAAACACAGGTTGTCCCAACCTCAACTTGCTGAATAGCTTGAAGAAGAACTAGCTTTCGGTGTCCTGGGCAATCCCCCAACTATATACTGACTGGTTGGTGGTTTGGAACATGTTATATTTTTCAATATATTGGGAATAGTAACCCCAACTGACGAAGTCATTTTTTTCAGAGGGGTAGGTCAACCACCAACCAGCTGAGCTTTCCAGCTATGTCAAGGCAGTGGATGCTGTGATTGACATCACTTTTCACAGTGATACCGGCATTTGAGTGACAACGTGTGGGGGACAGATATAGATAGATATAGATAGATATAGACATCTGACATGATTTTTTCTGGTGTGAAATTCCTGAGGATGATTTTTACATCCTCCAAAGGTGGAGCCGAAAGAGCCTGAGATTCCATCCATGGAGGCCCTGGCGGCTGATTGCTGAGCTCAGAGTTTGGGAGTTTAGTAAAACGAAGCAAGGAAAAAGGTTTGATTGGGGTGAATCTCATCTTTTTTTGGCTTTCCTTTCACAGAAGAATGACACTAGTGGCATCTTGAAACAGGTACTATTTCGGTTGTTTCACGTGGGCTTTCCTGGTACGAAGTGAGAGAAAATCAGCAGCTGGATGATGCGCATTCTATCATTCACCAGGGGTCCCGGAATGTATATATATACATATGTAATATATATATATGTAATAATATATATATATGTAATATATTTTTTTTTCCTCTAGGCTCGAAGAGACTGTATAGTCGCGGCCTATTCATTGAATTCAAACACTGCTGATAGCTACTTTGCGTAGTCCGGTCCAATGAACTCACCATACTCAGAGACGATCATCGTCTCGCATCTGGACCAGAACTCTGTGCTGATGCAAATAGCAGGATCAACAGCGATGTCCGAAACTGCCCTAGCAAAACTCTCAGCGAGCGCTTTGCACATCGCCGGGGGATACTCTTTAAGAGCAGATGTTTGCCATCTGCCCTGGTCATCCCGTCCTATGGAAGAGGCTATTGGCAGCTCATTGGAAACTCTGCCTTTCCAGATTTGCTCAACAATATCCGGGAGGTTCAGAGACAAAATTGTTGTTGGCTTAGGGGATTTGGCCCCCAAGAGGCCCTGGGCAAAATCAAAGCAACGAACTCCAGGAAGGCGGCAAAGCAAACGTGCAATAGACGTTCTCCAAATGGACGCCTTATCCTCATCCTTAGGCTGCGCAGGGTGTTCCAACGCCCCACAGCCGCCCGAAACATAAAGAAGAAGCATCATGTGAAAGGAGAACAACAGCAGTTGGTTGCCCGTGAGTACTTGTCGAACTTCTCTGATGGCAAGACCTGCCATCCCCCATAGCTCCTGAGCCGTCCTAAGGACACGCGGTCCTCGGCACTGATTGTCCTTGGTGTCAGGAAGCGTCACCGCTCTTGCTTGGCTCCAGGTTTCACAAGGGGGGCCAGCAAGATAGCCGATCACGTACTTCTGCCGGACTCCCTCGTACCAAAAGCGTTGGCACGCAGGATCAGTGACGTCTCCCCAGGTTTCGCTCAGTACTATGTCTACTGAGACGACATGGACAACAATACCATTCTGCCCAGCCATGAGGTCGTCCAGGAATTCTTGAAAGTCGCCGGGACGGCGTCTCCCTGAAAATGCGTGTAGTACCAATCTATGAACTCCAAAGGCCTGAGGTCTTGGGGTGATATCATCAATCACCGCCTCATCCAGCAAAAAGGCCAGCTCCGCCTTATCTGGAAGGACCTTCTCATCAAAGGCTGCACGCAAAAAATTCCAGTGTGCCGGGTCAAGGAGATCCGCAACCAAGGCTCGCAGCTGCTCCACATTGGCGTAGCCAAAAGCCTGCAAGTCATGGGGCATGACATGATGTACCAATGCATCCAGCGTACGGCGGCACGTGGTCCAGGAAATACACTTCTCTTCCAAAACCCCCATGAGTGCCGTCCGATGCTGAGCCGCGTTGCCGTGAAGAAGACATTCCGTGAGCTCCCCATAAAGGTCAACGTCAAAGTCCTCCACGTCGCGCAAGGGACTCGGTCGATTATGAGGGCCTTGTCCTGGCAGTGGAGGAAGGAGACCATTGAGCCGCCGTTCCAGAGTGGTGTTTTCTGTGGATCCAACACCTACTTCAGGTGCAGGAAGTGCTGGTCGGTTTTGAAGTCTGAGTCTGCAAGCTTCATTTGCATACAGATGTGCCTTGAGTCGCCCAAATGAATGATACTCCTTCAAACACGAAGGGCAGGCCGTGGTGTCAAAGAGCCACCGCAAAGAAGAAATTGCACCATGACATCTGAACATGTGCGCTCCCTCGCCTGCTTTGCTCCTGAACGCTTTGCGGCATCCAAGACAGGCAAAGAGAGCCTGAGTCTCCACATGCCTAGCTTCTGGTTGGCCAGCGTCCAGCTCCACTGTGATGCGCTCCGTTTTCAATACCTCAAGGAAGTCGATGTGATGTGTGCGCACCAGGACGTCATTCTGTCGCTGTAATGCAGAGTGCATAAAGGCTCTACGGACTAATCCTTTCCAGTATCCAGGGTGAAAGCGCCAAAGATAACGCCACGCATCCAATGTCACTGAAGGATCAGGCAGCGAGGAGCTGTTCGCGATTTGTCGCCAAAGCCATGAAAGATCGTCTCGCACAAGATTGCACCATTCTTGGTCATCATGCAAAAGGCGCCATGAAATGGTATACTCGCATTGATGTAAGGTGCAAAGATATCGCAATCTCGATCTGCGCAGAAGCTCCGTTGGCGTCGGAAGGCAAAGTGCAACACAGATTTCGTCATCATGCCATGCCGCATCCGGACGAAGTCGCAACAAGCGTCGGTACAACTTCATAATGGCCGCATGCAGAAAATGTTTCGAACGCTGATCTGCGAGATGCCATGACTCGCTGCCGTACAGGAGTTTGCTCAGCACAAGCGATTGGAAGAGTTGCACCCTCTTCTGCAAAGCCAGATTCTTGTTCTGGAAAATGTTGCGGCGATGGATGTTGAACGCTTGATGAGCCATCGCTGCCCTTCGCCTCATCTCCTTGCGATGATCTCCTTCGTGATGGATGATGCCTCCTAAATGCTGATATTCACCGACAACTGCAATGTGAAAAGTCTGAAATTCCCCTATGACTGGCAGCGTGCCGGAGCTCGAGGGTCCAAAGTGTTGGGTTTTGAGCCTTCGAACCCCCCGGCCTCTCAGCGAGAGCAAAAGCTCTGTCTTGCCTCTGGAAAGGTTTGGCGTCATGGCATGCTCGTGGAGCGTATCCAGCAGAAGAGAAGTCACCACCCCCGCCTTCGCCATAACTGCATCTGCAGTGGCAGCTTGCATAGTGACACAGAGGTCATCCATCCAGACTGGCCCTGAATAGACCACTTGAGGTTGGCTCTCACAGGGGCTATTCTGAAATGGGTCAAAGGCCTCATCAACACCGATATACTCAAGAAGGTCATGTTGTAAGAGCTTTTGCTGGAAACCATGTAGCACTCTGGAGAAAAGAAAGGTGAAAACCACATCTGCAAACGAGTCCCCTGGCCTCGAGCCAATGGTTGTCCGACAAACATCACCTTGTCCTGGCATTTTGAAAAACGTATCTGAATGTATGGCTTGGAGCAGGCGTTGAGCTTGGGGTGTCATACCAGCCATAGCAACAGCCGACTCATCCTCCAGATGCTGTTGTAATTCTTGCATGACATCAGGGTGTAGATGCAGTCTGTTGGCCATGCGGGCCACCTCTAGGTCAGTGAAATCTGACCCAAGGGCCAGCGGTCTAAGGACCCTGTAGAATGCCTTCTTTTTGGAGGTGGCTGCCCGCAAATAGGCTCGAGCTTCATGGAGGCCCAGCGTGACCGGAACTCTGCGCTTTCCTCCAAGTTGTGAACGAGACATAAAGGCCTCTAGGAGATGTGCTTGGGTCTGTCTCACGGTCCTGTGAAGCGTTTTCCCCAGGTGTGAGCTGACCAATAAACTCCTATATGCCATCGGGTCAGTCAAGGGGCCTTTCCCTTTGTGGGCCGGTGTGAGGGTCCCACCTTTGTGCCCGAGACACTCTTGACCATGTATCACGAGCTTCAGCAGCGCACCATAATTTTGGCGGGCAAGCTCTCGAGGGCAGCTCCCACACAGCTCAGACGGGATACGGTCAAGCCCACTTGCCTTGTGCTTGGGCACTCTCCTGAACGCAATCTCGAGGTCAGTCAATGTGGGGAGGTCTTCAAGCTGAAGGTGGACTTGTGTCTGGCGGAACTTTTCAAGATTGGCCCTCCAGCATGTCCACTGATCAGAAATGTCCATCCTTGTGCCACCCTCCATATCGCCAAAAAATTGAATCCATCGACCCAACAGTTGAGCAGGAAGTGCACAGGGAGTGCCATCCTCATCATTCAGCATGGGTAACGTCTGGCGCTTCATTTGGCGTAAATTGGTAGGGCCAATGTGCGCTTTGATGACCTGAAGGATGTCGTTGGCCGAAGCATTGTCTGGCAAAAAACTGAGGGCTTTTGTAAGAGCTTGATGTCTTGCCTGCCGCAGATGTTCACGCATTTGCTTGGCTCGCACATGAAGTTTGACTCCAATCTTGAGTGTCCAGCATCTTATCGTTGTAACATAGGAGAGAAAGTGTCCATGTTCCTGTGATGCAGACGATCTCCGTGATTGTCGCCATGACTTGAAGAAAAACCCAAGAAATTCATGGCGCTGTCTACGATGCACGGCACAAAGCTGTCGTTTGGCTGCAATTTTGCGCTTGCGAAGACTCCAAAGGTCATCAGTGAAGAATGACTTTTTGGGTCCATTCTTTTTCTTCGGGCAACAACTTGTGAGGCTACCCAGGAGTTCTCTGTTGTACTGTTGAAAGTGGGACTCGATATCAACTTCCCAAGGTGGGGCTTGGATCTGTGCAACCCTGGCAGCAACTTGAGATCTCGTGATACTCTGTCGATCAAAAGGGTCAGAAGACGCATCAGCCCTCACTTCATTCTTCTTTTGGACCTGCAACTGTTGTACCTCATGCCAACTGAGTTGAGCTGCGACCAGACTGTGATCATGAGCACCATTCACAAGATCAAACTCTTCCACAACACGCGACAAACTGCAGGCAGAAAGTCTATCTCCCGGAATGCAAATGTAATCAATGCAGTGAAAGCTGTGACCGTGCGGTGAGGTCCATGTTTCTCTTGGCCCATGATGGCAGGGAAAGGTACAAGGGAGGCAGAGTCCAAATTCGGAAAGAAATTGCCGAAAAAGTGGAGTACTTTTGGATTCTCCAAGATCACCAACTCCAACAATCTGCTCGTCACATTGACCTGGGGCAGCGTTTGCATCAAGCATGACAAAGATCGGTGCACCATCATCATTGCTCTGAAGGATGCTAGTAAAATGATCCCACCATATGCTTCTGTCCGCAAGTGATTGGCCGCTCTGAGGGGCATGCGCAACAACCAAGCAGGCTCTCCACATAGCTTGGTCGATTTTGGCAATCAGGATTCTTGGATCTTGGTGCACAACCACTACATCACTCTTGGATAGAAGAATGGGAGTATGATCAACATAAGCAAAAGGCTGCTGTAGGTTGATCCAAAGCTCAACTCCCCAGTGACCGTTGTGAGCTCCAGTCCCCAAGCGATAGATGTTGTCTACCAAGCTGCAAATTTGTGGGCATCGCGCCTCTTGCAAACCCAAGAAATTGAACTTGAGGCTGAGCATTTGATCTCGAATCAGTTGTACTTTGCCAGCCGTACCATGCTCTCCCGCATAGAGTGAAGCCACATTGCCCGAACCAAAACTCATGTGGAACTGTATGTCTTTCAGCTCTTCCTTCGGCTGGGCTGCTATGGAAGGTTGAGGTGCTGGCAACGCTGGCGGGCTTACGTCAAAGAAGCCCTCATGGAAACGTGGCAAGCTGCAATCCTGTGCCAGTACCCACCAAAGAAACGGCAGCGACTTCTGCCACCGCTGGATATCCACATCCTGTCTTGGCAAGTAGAAGCTCTTGATTCTCTCTTGCTTCGCCAGGTGATCTGCAAGATCGTTCCATGCGTCGCCGCTATGTCCTCTGACATGTGAGGTCGAGAGGAACTCATCAGTCAAAATGGTCTCCAGGGCTTGAAAGTTTGCTCTCAACAACCGAAATGATGTAGAAGGTTCAGACGCACCATGGAGACCAGCTCCTTGTCGCTCGGATGTGATGGAGTCAGTACAAAACGTCGTCGGAATGTTGTGGTTCTGTGCTAAGCGCCAAAGTGAGCACCAAAATAAGGCCTCCCTTTCACTGGTCTCACTCCCGATTCTGTCTGACCCAATATGATGTCGGGCTTCCGGCGCAAAGAGGACTGGTTGTGCGGACCATCCAACAAAATTCACTTTTGGTTGTGGAGCGTCAGTGTACTCCTCAGCAAGGACCAAGAAAGCCCAGGTGTCTCCCTGACCTTGCTCTTCTGCTTTTGCTGGGGGGATTCTTCTACACTCAGGAATGGAACTGCCGTCACAGAATATGAGAAGGCGGTCGATTCGTTCAAGAGGTTGGCATTGGTCAAGGGCAATCTGAACGTGTTCAGGCACTTCAATCCCCTCAAGCGTTGGACACAAAATGTCCTGAGCTGACTGGAAAAAATGTTCAAGTTCAGATATGGTCACCTCCATGCTAACCTTACACTGCGAAGAACTGCTCTGGATACGCGTGGCATCAAAGGCAGGCTGCAGAGTTGTGGCAAATGGCAAGCGTTCAGGCCAAGGAAGAGGGCACTTGACCTTCGTCTCAGCGGCTTGCGAAACAGTGCAGTTGTAAAAGCGATGCAATTTGACCGGGAATTCCTCATCAGAGACAACACTCTGGATGCAGGCTCGCCAATAACCTTTGCCATAGAGAAAACGCATATGCTCCAGTGCAGTGCTTGCCAGAACTTCTGTGTCGACAATGGACTGTGCTCTTATGTCAGGGTCAATCTGCAAATAAAGATGAACCGCAGGTCTGGAAGCTCTTGAAATCGCTGCAGGATAGCATACAGCCACCCGAAACTCTTTGAAAAGCACGCAGCGGCAATCATGCCCCCAGTTTCTGAGCTCTGTCTCAACTGCTGCCTGATCAAGTTCACCATAAATTTCGATGAAGTCAGGGAGTTGCAAGAATTGAACCCCAGCAAAAAGTTGTACGCAGGACTGTACCTCAGGTGCATCATCATGGACAAGGAGTTCAAGTTGAATAGCCTTGCGTATGGCCTTTGTCTTCAACAAGTTGTCACTCTCCAAAGGGGTGACTTCATTGGGCCATCGGTGCCGTTGCACGTAGAGCGTCAAAGCATTACCATGCATAGCGACAAAGTCTACTGCAGCATCAATTTCTCTATCTCCATGCCACAGGCTGCAAACTGCGCCCGGTGATGTTCCATGGCAAAGTGCACTATATCCCATGATGCCAATACCCACGTGAGCTCTCAGAAGCGTAGGCATGATAAGTACCCATTGCCTCGGGTATCCCTGCTGAACACCATCATCCAAGACAGCCACGTGAAGAGACTTGAAATGAACAGGAGGGTTTTGGACCAATATGACGTGGGCCACAATGTCCTCCGCACCATACAGCGGTCGAGGTTCGACCGCAAACATATGCACGTCAGCAGCTGAGTCGACCTGGTCAATCCATGCTCGTGTCAGAAGAGCTCTCCATTCCCATGGATCATCAAAGAGTTGCACTTCACGCGGTTGAGCACAAATCTGATGTCTATGATGGTCATTGTACCAAGTGAGGACCTTGACAAATCTCTCCATGCCTCCAGGGCCTGGAACTGCATGGGCGTGCCAAAGCGGTCTTAACTCAGTTTCAAACCAAGGTAATTGCTCTTGCCCAGGGATTGCAGTGGCGTCATCATGGTTTCCACTTTGCGCACAATATTGAGCGCGGAGCGCCGCAAAGTCCTCACAGCGATGATGCTCTATGATTTTGCCTTTGCTGACACGTGTTGTAGCCACTTGGAGAAGATTCATGGCAGAGCTTGATCCCGGTGACCTTGGAGATGGACCATCAGAGGATTGCACGTCCTCTATGACAGAAAAATCTGTAGGCATGGAAGTCAGATCATTGTCAACATCCGAGATCCAGTAAAATGCCTCAATGTCCTGCTCGGCCACCCCCATCTGCAGAAGTCTTGCGATGCATCTGGTCGGCACATTTGGCATAGGAGTCAATGGCGGAGGCAGAGCAATGCGCAAGTAATCACCATGATAAATTCTTGCATAAAGCCCTTGGTCTTGTCGTATCAGTTCATCATTGTGCCAGACCAAACATGTGTCTTGCACAAACTGTGCGTAGAGGTACACGTCCACTGCTCGCAAAATTTGGTGACGAGAAAGCACAGTAGGAACATAGATAGGGCATCGAGCCCTGACCACATCCCATGACGGTGGTTGAGGATGAAATTCCACATCAATGAGGACGAGGCCAACCTTGATCCACAAGGTAGATCAGCACGGTGCTGTGCAAGAAAGGCTCGCATTCCTCTTTCACGCAAATCTCGTGGTGGAACTGGCATGCTGTGGACCATCTGCAGGTCCTCAAGACTGAAGCCTGCCAATCTGGCAACATTCCTTCTTGTGAGTGGTCCATTGGTGTCATGTACCGTATTCACATACCCTTCATTGGGTGGTGCATGGACTGAAAAGACAGTTGAGTGGCTCCACGCAAGGTCTTCTTCAGTCTCAGTACTATTGGTATCTGGTACATCCTCATCATGCTCTTCTTCCTGACGTGCAAGATGAGGTCTGTCCATGAGGTGTGGTTCACTCGACTGTGGTCGAAGTCGATTCCCAGCTGCCATGAATGAAGTGAAATCATCCACATCATCAGCCAATGGAAAAATATCCAGAACAATGGAAGTGTAGTCCGGAACTGGGATTGCATCATCTCCCTGCGCCGGAGTATCTCCAACTTGCACTTCACATTGACGAATCGTACATTGTGGTCGAGCTGGAATGAGATCAATGGTTTCTTCTTTCGAGATTGTCATTGGAAGAACATGGGCATTCTGAACAATAATGTCCCCACCAGTGCATCGGTAGATCGCAGACACTATGCCAGCGGGCGCAGCCACATGATCTAAATCTTGGCTGAGTATCAAATGTGCAACATGACCTTGAAAAACCTGAGCTGGAGGATGAGGCGAAACAAGGCCAAATTCAACTGGTTGTTCTCTAACGAGTAGATCTTGCCACGTCTCCTTGATGATGTCAAGCCACGTCGTCCAATCAGGGTCCAAACGTAGGACCCGATGTTGGCGACAGCGTCGCAAATTGTGTCCATGTAGATACCACGAGCAAACATAGATGACCTTGCCTTCCTCGAGACATTCAGTTACACCAAGCCTATCATGCAATGAACGCAACTGTGACCACCAGGGTGGCAAGAGATTTGGATCAGCATCCCAGGGTGTAGCACGATTGTCAGCAGGTGGCTCATCGTGACTCCTGGTGAAGGTTGGCGCTGGGATGTCATCATCACATCTGCACAATGCTGGTGGCAATGGCTTCAAAATCTGTCGCTCATGGTCAGTTTCAAAACTGTGATCATCAAGGGAACAACGCGGTGTTTGATCAAAGGCCTCCTCAGAAACTGCAATACAATCCGAGATCCACCCGTCAAAGTGACCGGGATCTGCTAGGAGTCTTGCAGCCCTGGCGGCACCATGCTTTGTGCGTAATTTCCATGGCTTGTCTCTCCACTGCTGCAAAGATTCATGGAGCATCACAGTGGAAAACATTCGCAATTCATCATCAAGACCAAATGCTATCTGTATATTCTCATCAAAACTGCAAGTTTTGGGGCTGCGTGTACCATGTTGAGCTTCTTGGGATACAAAGGGAACGTGGTGAGAACCATGTGCAAACCCCAATGCAAAGGCCTCATCAAATGCATCAACCGAAGCTTGCCATTCAGAGACAAACCGTCTCCTTTTGACTGCAGCATGCCCCCACTTGAGAACACATGGAGCAAAATCTCCATGAAATGAATGCCCATAGCCAATCTCCTGTCGGTCTATTGACCGGGCATCGCAAAAGGCTGCGATGGCGCAGCAGAGGAGTCATCTGGAGCCTTGGTGCGCGGACGTTTGGTTGCCTGCTCTTCTGCGGCAAGATCCGCCTTGTCTCGAAGCGACTCCAAATTGTGAAGCATAATGTTCAGGCCCTCTTTCAAAGCCTGGCCCTTGGTGTCCAAAGCTTCTTCTGTTTCTTCGTCCGAGATCTCCAATGGCACATCGCTTCTGCCATCGTTGTCCAGGTCCTCCACATCTTTGGCTTCCCGCTTGGATGCCTCCAGCCCTTCTTGAGCTGTCTTGACAGCCTCCGAGGCCGTCTGGACCTGTTGAGCCAGCTCCGTGTCTTGCTTCTCGAAATCGAGGCAAAATTCCTTCCACTTCTCCACGCTGGCCGTCAAATAGTTCTTCCAAACATTGTGCAAGTTCATTCTCGATGTCCTTGCATCCTGGAGAGCCTTCTTCGCCTTCCCCAGTTTTGTCACTGCTGAATGGAGAACTTTTGTCATATCCTGAGACTGCGTCTTGTGCGTCTCCTGGAGCAATGCCTGCAAGTCGGCAGGCAAATTCGATTCGTTCTTTTTCATTGCAGTCATCAAAGTGCGGAGCTGAAGCTCTGCAGGCGAGGGCGTCGATGCTGATGCCGATGCCTTCGCTGACTGCCAAGGAGCTTCTGGCAAAGAGGGCGCCTGAAATTGCTGTTGGCTTTTCCCCTTGCCCTGTCCCTTCTTGGTCTTGTTCTTGCGTCTGTTCTTGGTCGTTTTCGGTGCAGCCGGAGTCTGAGATCTTGTCCTGGAAGATTGGGAGTTCCATCTGCCACTGTCCCAGGATCTTGCACTCCATGGAGGATCGTCTTCCTGCCAATGGGTGTAGTATGACTCCTCTGCTTGAACTTGTCTTTGATTTCTGGGCACATGCTGAAACGATCCATCGCTTGCATCGGTCCAGTGTCGTCCACATTGTCCACAAAATGTGGCTGTCGCTTTTGTAATCCTTTTGCAGAATCCACATTTCCATGGGGGAGCTTGCTTCGTTCTCCACTGCTCCATTGCTGCAGTGATACGGCGATGAAAATTTGAATCTACAGAGTGATGGGTTGACAAAATACCCCTGATGACCTTCAATTCCTCGTAGGTAAGAGGCCTCAGTCCAGTTTTGTGCAGATGCCAGTGGAGCCTTGCACGGGCTCGAAGTCTCCTGGTACGCCTGCGTCTGGAAGGTGTAATTTTTGCCAAAATCCTCAACCACAAAGTGCAAATACGATCCCACAAAGAAATTCAGCAAGAGATAGCGACCAACCATAAATAAATCGAATTGTAAGCTGGTTTATGGCAGAGAACCAGAAAAAACCCGTCCCGAAGTTAAAATGATAACCCCAGGGAAATGCCCACGAAGACCAAGAGGAATCCAGGAAGTGCGCGACGACAAAGTCCAGCCACACACGAATCCGGGTTCACAACGAGGATCAACGAGGTACAGGTAGACCAGAAGCAACGGTGTTACCCCCTGCACAGTGGGGTAGAGCACAAGTCGCAAGGCAGCTGCTAATAGGCCACAGCGCCGCCCGCGGGTCGTATGGCCAGACGCCCGCTAAGTTTCGGCTAAGCGGGGAGTTGGGGTTCCCGCCGGAGCCAAACCTTATGTAATATATATATATATATGTAATAATATATATATATATATATATGTATATAGTATATATATATATGAATATAATAATATATATATACTGATATATATATATATATATATACATTAAGGGCCCGCCATTCAGAAGGCGATTTTCATATACGGATGCGGCCACAAAAGCCGGCCCTGTGGCAGCGCCGTTTGAGCACAAACTGACTTATAACCAGGGGCATTCTCCATTACCAAACTGGGCAGGAAACCACTTGCAATGAACCCCTCAAGCCCGGGAATTGCGCACCTCCCATCTGTGCTTACACCCCTCGTACGTCCCGATTACGGCCTTCAAACCCGCATGTAAACTTGGCGCGCTGGCGGGATGCGCGGCGATAATCCCCCCAGATGTGCGCAAAACAGCTTCCTGAAGTAAGCGTTGTAAAGGCGGCACGCTGCCAGAGCGCAAAAGGTTAGCATGGTTTCTTGCGGCCCCGGAAAGTGGACCCTCCTCACTGAGTCGAAACAGCTTCCCGTGCCATGTCCCCTCACAGTATACTATTACGCACAGACACAGCTTATATTTCTTAAAAAGAGCCATGTTTGCCCATCCCAGCTATTTTATGATGGGGATGAAATGGACATACCCTCTGGTAATCTAACATATATAGCTATGGAAAATGGCCTACTGTAGATGGCTTACTTATTAAACATGCTGTTTTTTCATAGCAAACTGTTAGATTACCAGAGGGTAATATACTGATCATGGTTAAGAAATCTATCACCCAACAATGCAACCACCAAAACAAACCTGCGAGGCCCTGCTTCAAATGCTAGAGCCAGAACCATTGGAGGAGGCATGTGGATTTCTCAAATAGACCAGACATGACTAGACCTTGGGCTGTTTCTTTAAAGGCACTGTAATTCTAAGCCAGGCTCTTGTGTGCACAGTTCCACACTGTTCCACACTTTCCCTTCAGTCACGTATGTGCCAGTATGTTCCCAGCTGGTTTCAACACAATCGATAGATGAAATCTCCCTTCTTCCCATTTGATGATGCATCTCCATCATTTGGGTTTGTCTGAAAATTTGATATTCCCAAATTTGATGGTTTATCACGGTTTATCATCATTTTCCCCATCAAACGGCCATTTGAGGGCATCCCCCCAAAAAAATCAGACAAACCCAAACATCAGGTTGTTGGTTTATATATTCCCATGTTATCCCATTATAATTCCCATGAAATTCCTTGATGGTTGCACCGTTTGCAGGAACCCAAACCTGAAGGACCTGAAGCTGTGCATTACGAAGAACCCAGTGTGGCAACTTTGGAGATGAACATGGCAGAGGACGGAGGTTGCTGATGAAAAAAACTAGATGGGGTTTCCAATCCATGGGGGTACCCCAAGCTCGCTGGATGGTTGATTTCATGGAAAATCCCAGCAAAAAATGGATGATTTAGGGGTACCCAATTTTAGGAAATCTCCAGATGTATCCAGATGTAGTGCTCATATTGTCGCATCAGTTTTTTTTGATTGAAACAAACAATTCATCAATTTCATTGATGTTTCATCAACAGCAACCTACCATGACAACACATGTTGCGGCAGATTATGGCAGATTATGGATGGAAAAATCATCAGAGGTGTCCCGTGCCTTGAGGATCCGGAAAAGACAGAGACCTTTGAAGCAGTCTCTACTTCCACCGAAGTGTCAGAGACCAGACTAGCCGAGGCCGTCGAGACGATGAGTGGGATGCCAGAAATGCCAAAAACTCGATCTGAAAGCTGAAAAACATCTGAAAAACATCCGGGATCTAGATTCCATTAGATTCCACTTTCAAAATCTTTGGGATTCAAGACTTTAAACACAGAAGGCATCTGGATTTCACCACAAAACCATGTCCTGGTTGGAACTGAAAGTTGGAGACCGCCAGGAGCCGATGTTTGCAGCCGAGAAGACGATTCAGGTGCGAGAATTCCATCAAGGGATGGTATAACTATGGAAAATCACAATTTTTCATGGGAAAACTCACTATTTCAATGGCCATTTTCAATAGCAAACTGTTAAATTACCAGAGGGTAAGTGATTCAAATATTCTTTTAATAGATTTCGTGCATTATATGATATATGTAGACTTTCCAGTGGATTTCAATGCACAATGATCTTGAAGGGATTTTAATGGAAAGCCACGAGTTTGCTGTGACGCAATTAAGCCAACCCAATGCTCATAGAGTTCCCTACTCATGGTCGAATCCCATGATTTGCCTTGGGTTTCCATATCCAGATCTGGCTTGGGTCCAAATTCAAAACGCCTTGGAAGTCTGTAAAAGTGGGATCTAGCCATGTTTAGAATAGAAATTTCCCATAATCTTCCATCACTTATTGTTTGATCTTCCAAAAAATCTTCCCATATTTTTCCATCACTTATTATTTGGAAACGCCAGTTCTGATTGTTCTCATCCCTGCGACCAGGAAACGCCAGCTCCCCGGCGCCGGCGGAAAGGCGCTTTGGCATCTATGGATTCAGCATGCCACATATGCCACAGTGAAACTTCTTATAACTGCTGTTTTACCAAACAGAAATCGGAAAGTGACCATACCTACGGTGGATGGAAGAAATCCTGCACCAGTTGATAGGTGGTTTATCCCGTTATTTATAGGGTTTCAACCATCCAAGGTGGTGCAGGATTTCTTCCATCCACAGTATGGTCATTTGGTGATCATTTGGTGACCCGGCAGCCGTGGCCTCAGGATTTAGTTCCGTGTTGGAATCTTTGCCCTGAGCTCAGGGAACTGATCTAGAGCATAGCCAGCTGTTTTGTACCTAGGGTACCAGGGTGTCTGGACCCATAGCCATATAGCAGCCATGTATGTTGACTACCCATAAGCAGCCATATGGGGTGTCTGAAAATACTGTACCCCTAAACCCAATGTTTAATGATCATTATCCCTATTAAATGGCTATAATTGGGAATATAATTACCCTATTTTCAGACAAACCCATCTGGTATTTTCATGTATTTTCATGTTAAAGCACTCGGATCCACCATCCCCCCTTGAGGCCAGCTGACGAGGCCAGGAAGAGTTTTTTCACCCCGAGAGATGATAGACATTTGATATCTAAAATAAACCACGGGGATATCATATTGCTGCTTGGTGGTTTGGATCATTTTATAATTTTTCCATACTGTATATACGGAACAATAATCCCATTTGACTTTCATATTTTTCAGAGGGGTAGGTCAACCACCAACCAGATTGATATAGTGGGGAATAACACATGATTCATCCGGTTGGTGCTTTGAAGTATTTGTAGATCAGATCACTGGGATGATCTCAAGTGACATTCATATCTTTCAGGCTCCATCACCTGGGCAGGAGAAGGCTGATGTTCCCTCCATGGAGGCGTCGATGTCTTGGGCCGTGTCAGCCCGGTGGCCCTTGGTCCGATTTCACCCGAAAACGTCCAGATCTTGGGATGACTTCTGCTTTCCAAACGTGTGCAACACATGTCTTTGTCTCAAAAATTGACCCTTCTCGACTGGTCCAACATTCCATGGCTTTTCCTGTAGGTTTTCCCATTTTCAGACTTCGCAGCCTCCAACTTTCGAGCCGCAAAAAAAAGCGCTTGGCAGGTCCCCATCTGCCCGTGCCAGGCGCTTCTCTCCATGCTGGACGGCAAAGGCGGACCGGAACTGCTTCCCGATTCGGAGGAGTAGTGCCACGGCGCCATGGCGGGGCCCATGCCAAAGTTGGCAGCTCAATGATGGTCAACAGTCAAGCTGATATATACATATATATATACATAATTATATATATATATATATTTGAAGACAATTTTTTGCATTGGCCCTTTGGAAAATTATTGATTCTTGGAAAGAATATACATATATAACTATATATATATAATTATACATTCATATCGAAGAATATTTCGGTAAAACATTCCCGTTTTTGCTACAGAAGCAGAATGTTGAAGCGGGTACCTATATATCTCACGCACAATGTGCAGGCTGTTCCACCTCCCCTTCAGTTGCATCCCTGGAATCGCTACCATCAACTCCCGGTTGAGCCTGAGGTTTGTGTGAGGCCGTCATGGTAGTCATGCCATGTTAGGAATGTCTGTGTCCAGGGTGTCTCTCAAAATTTGGAGACACTGGAGACACCATCATTTGAAACAGGATTGCACCAGAAGACTTCAGCAGATTTAAAATATATGTTTGTCAGCTTGGCGTAGGTGCTTCTAAAACCATGCCATCCTGAGAGCCCTTGAAACTTGCTTGAGCCTCTTGAAACCGTCCATTTATCTATCCAGCACAGCTTGTTCTCTTGAATATCTTCAATCACTTTCCAATCTATACCAACGGACCATGAGGTGGATGTTGCTTTTTGTCTGAGTCCTGCACTAACCCAGTTGCTTTTTTTTGATGAACATTGAACATATTTAATTCCTGGCTCACTGTCTGAAATGCAAGCGCTTTCAAGTGTAGAGTTATTTGCCAGAGGCTCTTGGCACTGGTTTGATGCCAACCGGCTGTCATCCGTCTCCGGCAGTTCCGGAACTACGTATGGCTCGGGAAAGGGGTGGCAAGGTTGGAACTGAAGGGTTGGGGAAAAAGCCAACCAAACGAAAGCGACGTCTTATGCAGAGCGCCACAGAAGATAATACCCGAGTGAAGATGGTGATACACCAATACACTATCAGGAATTAGTCATTATTGCGATCCGAACGAGCCACTTATCACACGACAAAAACCATGTCATGCGAAGAGGTACAACCGAAAAAGATGGGCCAGAATGGGACAAAACCATGGACCCAACAAATCTTTTGGAAGGTTTAATTCAAACTGCTGAAAACGATACCCTCTGGTACACTGTTACAGTTTGCTATGGAAAATCACCACTTTAACGGCTAAATCCACGATTTCTATGGCCATTTTCAAGTTCGCAAACTCTAACAGTTTACCAGGCCGGGTAGATCATTCCTCCAGAAATATCCAGCTGGACTTCCCAGAGCCATACCCAGAAACATTTCACAGGAAGCTTCCAGCATCGCCAGCGTTGGGCCCTTGGGCCCTGGATCGGACTGGCTCCATTTGAAGCTGGGAGCTGTGCCGATTCGGCAGCGCCCGAATGCAGCGCCAGTGGAGTGATACGCCAATCATTTAGCGATGTGGTAGTGTTTGGTGTAATTAGTCTTAAATACCCAATATACCAAACATTACATTATTGTTATATTAATACAACCAAACAATATAGTTGGGTATACCCAATATAACATAATATAACAATATCACATAATAATATAACCCAATACTATTGAAAAGGGCTATAAAGACCCCTTATAGCTGATAGAACTAGGTACGGTTTCATAGATTTACCAGGTTTTCCGGTCAAGAAACATTCCCCATGAAAACTGGTGTGATTTTCTGGTTGATGGTTTGGAACATGAATTTTATTTTTCCATCTATTGGGAATGTCATCATCCCAACTGACGAACTCCATAATTTTTTCAGAGGGGTAGGTCAACCACCAACCAGCTGTAGATTTTCCTTGGAAATTTGTCAGGTGCCTAGCCACGTTACCCAGTTTGCTGCATTCGCCTGGGATTCACAGGTAACAAAAAATGAAATGCCGCGGAAAAAGATCTGCGGGCATGACTGGACAATATCTGGTTGGTGGTTTGGAACATTTTATATTTGTCCATATATTGGGAATAATAATCCCAACTGACTAATATTTTTCAGAGGGATTGAAGCCACCAACCAGATCTGAATATTGTTAGTTACATTGGTGGGTGCAATGTATTGTAGCACTATTAGATATCTATGATGTAACTCTATATGTGTATATATATAT
>Ga0126342_10005927_pt1 | contig 21510 bp, 20 predicted proteins | sample Cyp1metagenome_FD_92528 | JGI IMG/M metagenome (GOLD analysis project Ga0126342, IMG submission 92528) | Coral microbial communities from Lord Howe Island, Old Settlement Bay, Australia - Cyphastrea 1 metagenome | ecosystem: Host-associated > Invertebrates > Cnidaria > Coral ... | reverse complement strand
TACATACATACCACCATCGTCCCTCCATCACTCTCATACTTCCTCTTCCCTTCTCGCTTTCTCTGCTCAGTCTAAGTCTAAAGAAGTTGGTAACATGTGGGGTTATCCGGTCCTTTAATTTTGTTTCCAACAAAAATACATGGTGAAATGCTTTCTGGTTGGACGGCTAGTTGGCTTTTGTTCTCAGATGAGATGGGATGCAACTAGTTAAACAATTCTGGCATAGATGATAATATGTAATATCATGGGTACTTCAACCAATGATACATCTACAACCATAAGTTTTGAATTAGGCTAATTTTCTGTGAGGTTTATGGTGGATATATTTGGAGTTGGAAGAGATGGGTGAGAAAAAACAGTAGAAATGGTGGTTCCATCCTGACTACTGTATTTGTAAATGTGCATTTTGTCAACAATGAACGATCTGATTTTAGGATCCTCGAAGTGAAAAATGAAACGTAACACATGTATAGTCGTTAAAACATGTTGGAAGCCTGTTGCTGAATCCATTGTTTTTGGGCCTTCATGACCAAAATTCATGTGCCGATCCTTGAGGAAGCGGGGGACGTGGGATTGCTATATCTCTGGGCCCTGGAAATCTCCTTCCCACATCCTGATCAACGAGTGGATGAGGACTGGGGGTAGACAGGGGTCGACAGGGGTCGACATGGTAGCTGAGCTGGTGATTTCTAGGCCCTCCAAGTACCTATCAAAGTGGTGTTTTACCGTTTTACCCCATCGTTTTTAGTACCTAAAAAAGTACCTAAAAAACATTTTCTTAGGGTATTTGGATGTATTTGGAGGGTCTAGCTGCAGGAGGGAACCATCAGAGCCGAGCTGCCAGAGCCTGCGATGCCTCTGGGATTCTTCTGGGCAAATTTGGGGGCTTGGGGGTTTCCATAAATGGAGGTTCCCCAAAATGGTGGGTTTATACATGTTTATATTGTAAAATCCCAGAATACAACGGATGATTTAGGGGCACCCCCATGACTTAGGAAACCTTCATTGAATAACCACCCCACTCCGACCATGATGCACTCACCGGAGATGGCTTTGGGGTTGTCATTCGGCCGTATATTGTCCATGTGGAAACAATACCAGACAGATGCGAAAGCAGGTTTGGGGGATAGATTAAATATTATTAAAGTATAGAGGCGGAAAAGGTGTGCATAGAGTGTTGATACAACTTATGATGTTGGGTGAGAATCACCAACAAACATGTAACATGAGAAATTATGCAAACCCACACCCAATCTTTTAACTTGGCTGGCCTCATAGGACATGAGAGAGAGAGAGAGAGAGAACGGAGGTGGATTCTGGCAGCCACAGCACTGCAGATTAGTGGAGGGCAACCATCCGCAAAATGTGGCCAGCAGACCAGTGTATAGATTGCATTTTTCCCACTGGTTACGGGTTAGTTCCTGAAACTAAGTAGTATCTTGATGTATCTTGCATCTTTGACGACCAGCATAAAAAATGATTATACTGGATATGCTAATATATAAAGTATAGGCAAATGATGGCAAATCCGATGCTTCACACTGCTTACATGCGCATGCTTGAAGTTTCGAAACTAAACAAATCCACATTTTGTTTGCCTCATATAGCGGCCCTCTTTTGGGGGCTCCATTGAAACCCAGTGACATGGACCAGGTTCGCAGACTTCCGGAGGACATGTGGACGACCAGTCGTGGAAGCTGCGTGTGAAAAGTTGTGAAAAACACGGTGCTCAGAGACGTGCCATGAAGTGCCATGAAAGGCACACAACAGCATATAATATATATATATATATATATTATAATATATTATTCATAATATATATATATATATATTATTATGATAAATTATGATAATATTATGCCTATCAATTAGATAAATGTTTGATGTTTGTCAGGTGTATCATGTTGGGATTTGCATTTATAGGTATCAAAAGCCAGATGTTTGGAGTAGCTTCAGGGAGCTGCAGTGGCGTCATGAAAGACCAGGATCCCTGGCAGTTTCCTCTGCTGTTCCACAGCCCTGCAGGTACCTTCCAGCTTGGACATGCGTTATGTGACCTTGCCGCTCTTTCTATTTTTCTCCCAGGCTGTGTTGCTGCCCTGTGGTCACAATCCCGTGCGATAAGAGGAACAGTTACCCAGAGAATCAATGGATTGGTTTAACGTTTACAGGACATCCCCAGCTTTTCAACATATTTCATGGGGAAAATGCATGAACATGCATGGTCTACTGTAGATGTTTCCCTTCAATCAATCCATTGAGAGAAGGGTTTTGGGCTCAAGCCCCGCCAGGTGTATCAGGATGTACCATGTTGCAACCATGGAGAACTGGCTTCGCATGTGTTGTGACACACATACACATATATATATATAGTAGCATACGGCAACATAACATAACGTAACATAACATAACATAATATGTTCCCAACTTTCCACATTTGTTTTTGCGCGGTGCAATCCAAAAAAAGAAATCAACCGCTGGATCAACGTTTTTTCAACGGCGAATCATGGTGCTTTGCTGTGCCAAGCCCTGTAAGCAGAGAGGGAGTCCCTCTGCTGGTTCGCTGTGGGAGGAGGGGTACAGATTGATGGTATTACTATGTATTACTACATATGAATTGTAGATGTTCATGCTCAGCTGATTTGGATTCCGGGAAAATGTTTCATCTACCAGTTTTGGATTCTTCTATATGTATGTATATATGCAGGCTATATAATAACACCCATGACTTACTTAATTATTATAGATGATTAACTCTTAGATCAATTCATAATTAAACAACACTCATGAAACCTAGACTTTGCCAAGGCCCAAAGTGGCTCAGGGATATCTCAAGAGCCTTGGCTGGGTCTCTTGGAGCGCCTTGGTGGCACCGTTTCTGCGTAGCCTCAGGTCATTTCTTTCGTGGCAAGCTGGGAAATCCCAATAAACATGGGAAAATCATAGACACAATGGAATAATCCCCTATGGAGGTTTGAGTGGGGAAACCATCCATAGAACTCATTTTCCAGCCATGTTTGATATTCTGGAAGCTTTATCCACTGCAATTTAGATTATAGTTTTCCTCAAAGTGCATCACACAGGAAACTTTTGTTTTTGTCATTTGCATGGACGCAATTCATGACCATTCCGGGACCGGTGGCGGGGGCTGAGCTGACATTCTTAGATTCTTCGCCGACTAGTGGTTTCATATAGTTTTCATTTCCATGCCGAGAAATGGGCTAATGACAGTTAACTGGAACCGCCAGCATTTGAGTCCCAGAATTGGGGTTGCGGGAACATTCACAGCGCTCCCCATTTGTTAAAAGATATGTTTCTGCTTAGATTTTCCCAGCCAGACTTGCCCAATCGGATTTAGTCCCGAGAAATCAGGTCCAGAAAAAAAACACATCAATAGCCGGCAATATCTCGGGCAGAAATCCAACGACTTCATTCACAACGACGTCACCCATCGTTCTAGCAGGAGTAACTGCATCCCAAAACCACCTGATTTCAGGTTGGAGAATTATTGAACTTCAGCCAGACCTGTAGACACTAAAAAATATATATATATATACATAGACACTGTAGAGTTCTAGCATTTTAGTCGCTTCATTTTGGTCTACCACATGCCGAGTTTCTCTCCTGCTGCGGCCTCCAATCGAGATGCTTTGGAAGGCCCTTGAGGAGCAGAATTGACCAGTGGGAAATCATGGGAAATCCGAGGAAATCGGCCTCGGCCATCTATGATCTATATATGAAACTTATGTCATGTAACTTTTTTAAACGCCATTTTGTAAGTTGATTTTCCGAGTAACCCAATGCGGGTATGTTCTCGACTTTTCCTGGATAGTTGGGATAAGTGCTGGAAGAATGGACGACACTTGTTTTGGATGCTGTCCACTGGCAAAACAAAGTTTGTTTTTCAATGGGGCACAGAAGCAGCATCAAATCGAGGTAGCCATACCCAGTTTTAATCCGGTTCATTGCTGTTCCAAATAGGCCGGGGACCAAACTCAATGCTGTGACAGGTGTTTCCGCAGTTCGGTGATTCGGTTGCATCGATTGTTCGCCCTCAGATTCCAAGAGTTCCAAGATCCCTGGCCACCTGCAACTGTCCTGCGGCGAAGGATCTCAAGGCAAGACTTCCACTCCAAGCACATGTGCCACGGCAGATAGTTGAATTTACACTATATATAGATATCTATAGATTATGTAGGAATCTAGATGAAAGAGATTGAACAAGGACATGTTTTCTGTAGTGCCTTTGGAATCCAAGCAAATCTGAGTTAGGGCGGAGTAGTTGCCCCCTAAGTTACCCTAAGTCTGAAGTCACCCTCAAGTGGTCAAGCCATGACATGCCAGTGGTGTCCGGCCGGTAAGGCGTCCATGGACTGAGAAGCGCCGGAACTTCGAAAGTCTGCTGTCCAGCCGCCAGCTCAAAGCATCCGAGGCCTGCTTGTTTGGGATGGCATCAGAGGCCAGTTTTGACCAAGGCCAAGGACCAAGTATAATATGGGAGCCAATCTATCCATTGCCGGGTTTAGTTTCCGGAGGGTACCTTGTTACAAGGCACATCGTCGTTTCTGTTGTTGGTGTTACCTGAGGCTTGGACCACCCGCGGGTTCGCAGCAAACTCAGTGCGATTGTCACAAGTAGAAACAGCCACAATCAGCACAGAATCTTGCAGAATATGCGTGGCTGCAGCCTTGACAGCTTCAACACTTGTCCCCTACCGTCTGGGACAGCCAAGCGTCAACGACCTGTTCTTTCATGTCTGCAGAGCAAGAGGATCATGATACCATTAATTGCTGTAAGGGATGATAGTGACCACCCACGTTTGGTGGTTTATTATTGATCATGGCAGCCAGTCTATGTCTGATGCGAGCCCTTGGTGAAGCCATGGGGTAACGCAGCGATGCCTTTGGATGACAGGCAGTGCCATTTGGCCCCTCAATCGCCTTAATCTTTGAGGTAAAGTGACAAAGAGTTATGCCATGTTGTGCCCCAGATACTTTCTATAATACATATATATATATACATGACTTCTGTTTCAATATGTTTCCTTACCTTTGTTGAATATTTGTTCTGACATGTGATTTCTCCCCATGTCACTCAATTTGGCATGACCTTGCAGGTCCTGCAAGCGATGGCCTGGATGATGTTGCGGGGCGCGATCTGCTACTGGGAGTGCGCCGGGAAGGAGATCCCGGATACGATGCTCAGCTGAGTCATTTGAGTCAACCCATCACCGTTGCTGTTTGGATTGAAACCAGCAGCTAGATCCAACTGATGTACACTATACTCCTGCAAAATATAGAAAAACACACATATTTCTGCAGAAAAAAACCTGACCTGCTATATCCTGCTATTTTTCCTGGGAGGTTTTCTATGATTTGGGGTACCCGCAAATCATCCATTTTTATAAGTGGTTTTCCCATGATAAAGCATCCAGCTATTGCCTTCAGGATGAAGCCTGGCACAGACGCTTTGCGGTCCTGCGGATGGCTGCCATTGAGCTTTGTTTGAACATGTTGTGGTGGGGTGGACATTACAGACATTAATGACAAGGGTATTGAACCATAGATATTCATAGATATTCAATGATACTCATATACAGATGCCACTATATATTCATATATATATATATTATATATATGCTGGTTGGTGGTTTGGAACATTTTTTATTTTCCATAATATATTGGAGAATCCTTCCCATTGACTAATATTTTTCAAGATTGTTAAAACCACCAACCAGTATATAACACCATATCAGTATTGAGATTTGAACGCAGAACGGACCCCCCTGCCCACTGCCCGTTATGTTTGCTGCTTTATAACTTATTATAACCCCATCATGTCCCATCTAACTATCGATATAGCCATCATAAATCCTCAACAGGTACTATATATAGTTATGTCTACCAACTTACCTATATATTTGTTGGGCCCGCATGCTTTAGGATGTGTTCAAAGGAGATTAACGGGGTTTGATATAGTTTATAAAGAGAGATATAACTATTGGAACATTAATTGTAAATGGAGGTTAAGTGTAACGATAGGGATGAAACCAACCAACGTTGTATGATGTTTTGATTTGACTGAATATGGATCACCGTTTTATTTGAGAAAATGAAGACCAATCAAGGGATTCTGCGGTGCCCTGCTGGGGATTTTTGCAGGCTGATTAAGCACCTGGATCCGAAACTTCCAAACTTTAAATCTTGGAACCATGGAACCAATTAAACAGACCTTGGTCAATATTCAAAAGTTGCCATCTTGAGGTGTAAGTATATTTTTAAGGATATGACAAAAGTGTTGTTTCAACATGTTTTCAATGTAGGATATATTCAAACATGTTCATCAAAACAAGGCGAACTTGCCAACTCACAGAAATATGAAAAGCAATAATCTTGTGACAAAAACTGGTGATATGGTGAACACATCTGTGAGATTTGTGCCATCTTTGGGACATTTAAGACACTTCCAAGGAAAGCTATGTGGCGCAGTCGGATTCCTGGCGCTACACGCCCAGCTTGAAGCGTTACCGCGAGGTGCCCAAGGTGCAGAGGCTGCCTGTCGCCAAGGTGCCCGGGATCGGTCAAGTGATTTTACCGGTGAACTAACCTCTGGTAAACAAACATAGCTATTGAAAATGGCCATAGAAATAGTTGATTTACCCATTCTAAATGGTGATTTTCCATAGTTATGTTAGTTTACCAGAGGGTAACCTATTTATTTGGGTAAATAAGGGGAATCATCCCCTTTTATGGCCTTAGTTCAGGTTAGTGAAATATTTTTGAATTTACCCAGATTTATGGTAACAGATAAACTATGCGAATTGGTAGAATTCCATGAAAAATGGCTTACCCTCTGGTAATTTAACATAGCTATTGAAAATGGACCATAGAAAGGTTGATCTACCTACTAAAGATGGTGATTTTCCATAATTAGCTATATTTGTTTACCAGTGGCTAATAGATCACCATTTTAATCTTTAGGGTACTACTAATTTCTTCCATCTTTGATAGTTATACAATCATCCATACATGTAAGAAGATGTAGACTGAAATAGATGTGGAAAATGAACGAATATTGTCCATTTATATATATATATGTATATAGATCTAGATATAGATGGTTAATATTACTGTAATATTGCTGAACTATCAAAACTTGTGAATTTCCACGTGTTCGTTTACAGCAGGGTACCTTTGTCAAACATTGGGAAGTACTATAACAAATTTAAGGCCGGGGACATATGAATAACTAATGAAGTTTTAATTACCATTACCATGCATATGTGTAAACGATGAACATAGTGTAAACACAACAAACAATGGTTTGGAAGATGATTGATGGAGTGTGGGAAAAGTGAAACATGTTATGAAAGGAGTACTTATCTCGAAGCATGGCAGGTCGAGCCATTCTCCGTCAGTTCCTCACCATGGCGGAAAGATCTTCCCTTTGGGTACTAGAATTTCTGCGTGCCATTATGGCCCTTTTACATGAATATCATTGAATATCATATATACTATCATTTCATAAGGTGCACAAAAATAAGCATCAATTAGCTATTTTGAACATATTTTTAGTGACTATTATATTTGCACACATGTAAATAGTATTTATATATGCCATCTTGGCCGTGAAATCAATAGAACACAATTTTCATAACTCTGAATAAGACAGATCCATATGAACATATATAATCATATATAGCTATTCACTAGTATTCACTATATCTGATGAAAAATGGCTGACGCATTTCCTGCAGAGCCAGGCCTTCACCGAGCGCATCGGCCGCGAAGTCCGATCCTCGAAGCCCGTGATTTGCATCGAGAGGCACTGCGGCTGCGGCGAAATGGGCCCATCAAATGGTCAAAAAATGGTGGTTTCAACGGCGAAAATGGCGGTTGAAGTGGTACAAATTGCAATTTCACCCGCAAAAATGGGGGCTTGACATGGCAGCAACTGTCAATCATTGGGATTTCACCATGAAAGAGTGGGGGTTAATGAGCTGTGGGCAGTTGACCATGCAAGTCAGAGTCAAAAAATGATTCAAAACATGAATTGTCGATTTTTGTTGTAACACCAAATGTCCTTCAATTGTAGTTCACGCATGTTCATGCCTTTTTTGGGGTAGGTTGTTTACTCTAAGTCTTTCAAGACATGGGGCCCATGGATTGGATCAGGATGCTGCTGGTCGCCAGGCCTTACTTGGAAGGTTTTGTGGAAGGATGGTGTGAGGTCTCCACACCTTTCCCCTTTGTTCTGCTTGTGGTGAATGGTGGTGATGCCCCATTGACGGAAGAGCTGCAAAGTCAGTGCCGCACTCGGAAAGGCTGTTTTTCGCTTTTTGCGCATGGTTTCCATCCATTGGGGCTCAACTTCAAAGCATGCTGCATCATGTAGCCTTTTGAATGTGCAACGTGTTTGTAATGGGATTTCTGTAAGCAGTAAACCTTCAGCATTTGGGGGCAGATTTCTGAGCCATCAGGCCATCGTCAGTATCGTCAGACCTGAGGATTCTTCTGTTGGATGGCTTGCGAGGATGTTATGCCAACAACCTGCACAATACAAGGCTGGGACTCGGCCAATTGGCTAAACATGTTTCGTGCCACGGATGATCCCATCCAACTCACATTCTCCTAGTACACCAAGATGAAAACGATCCAGTCCTGAGCGTGAAAGGACGAGTTGTTTTCGGATGAGCGTCACAATTGTCAGGTATCCGCATATTTTTCATCCTCTACCACTAGGCTGGGCGGTAAGCGCATAGGTTTGCAAATGCTTGCAATGAACCTGACGCATCACAGTGCATTGATCATGGAAGAGCATCCAAACATATCCAAAATCACTGCTTGAATTGTCTCACATGTCTAGCTTCCAAATCTTCCAGCTCTCTGGGATGTTGTAGGGTTTGATGATGTTTGATGTTGGCTGGTCATTTCGCATTTGCTGTCCCTACTTGTCGGATCGGTTGAAGCACGTTGAAACAATCGTGTTTCTAAGTCGTTCAGCTGATTCCATTCCAGCCCCCTAGCATGGTGATGGGACCCCATATGACCCAGAGTGCCATAGCTGCTTCTCGTACCACTCCCAGTATAGCTCAGGGAAATCCAGAAGGTGTTTTGGAAGCAACAACCTGTTAACCTGTTTTATTGAAATATTATCTAACCATCATTGGGGATTTCCCAAAAAAATGCCCGAGATGGCTTCACCATAGATTCACCCGGTTCCGGATAAAGTTCCCCCATGGATGGCAGGTTTGACCTCCGAAAATGTCCTGGACGACGTGCGGATGAAAGCAGCTCCATGGCACGAGCGCGATCGACGTTTGTTGGTCACCCCCATGAGGCCATGGGGGTGGGGGGACCTGCAAGATCCTTCAAAATTGGGGGCCCTTAAATAAGTTTTCGAAAACACTTGCAGACCCATGAATTCTCCAAAAAATCGGTGCCCAAGTTGTCCTTTTTGATTGGCAATCGGGACATCAATGTTAACGTCGCTGGGTCCATTGTGCCCGTGTCCCCAGCTTGGGATGGGGATGCAGCCAGAGTGGGCAGGTTGCACAACCGCGTCAGGAAGCGCTACCTGGCCGCTCCTCTGACCTAGTCATGCGGACAGCTTGCCACACGTAGATGTGTGCAGGTCATCAGTCTACATGAGGTAAAGATTCATAAAGATGCCCCCCCCCAAAAAAGTAAAAGACCCAAGAAACTTCTTTCAACTAGAGGAATCTTACAACCAACCCATGTTTGTTTCCATACTTCCAACCTCTGCTCCCAAGGAAGTCTTGTCGGCCCCCGAGTATGGCGATGTGGTGAGGGTCATTACCGAGCCAGTGGCCTATGAGAAGTTCCTGGAGCTGGTCAGTCAACATCAGAGTGCCATGGCTGCCATGGTACTGGGTGATTTTTTCCACTGAACTCTCCCCCGAACCTGGAGTATTGCAGTGACAGTGACTGATAGTAAGGATATGATTTTATATCCACTGATAGTATCATAGTCATCATAGTAAGGGGAATTATGATGAATTATGCCTATTGGCGGAACTTTTCAGATTAGTTACATGTTATAGTTTACCCAGATGTTGGCAGTGAGTGCAAGGATGGGTCACCCCCAGTAGGCTCTCAAGAATGTCTCCAATAGCTTGAGGGATGACTTGCGGATTCTCCAGGATTCCCGGTTTTGAGGTGCCAAACATCTCCAGATAGATTTGTTTAATGCCTCATTTAAAAATTTCTCACAGGTCGATAGATGTCGATAGTCTAGCGTTCTAACGCGCTGTTTTGGGATAAATTTTGAACCCGCGGCCCGCTGCTGCCACTAACCATGCCCAAGTAAAAACCATTAAAACTAAAACCATTAAAAACCACTATCAACCAAGTGAGGGGTCATGGCACATATTGGCAAATCATTTTTCTGGAAAAGATTATTTTCAGGGGATGGGATTGCCATCCCATTTTTTAGGACTGGTGGTTAAATCCCTATGCTGGATGATGATATTATTATACCCCACTATATCCCATTATATTTCACATTATTTCACCAATGCTATCGTAAAATCTTGCAAAATCCTACTGAAATGCAACACAGCAACTTTAACATAACGACTAGTTGGTGATTACGAGTGAGCGGTTCGGAGCTCAGGAGGTCAATCCCGCAGTTTTTGAGGAGGTAACATAGACGATCACTGGAGCATAACCCCATTAATTAATAAATAGTCATTTATGGCAAATTCCTACTAACATCCTCTGCAAATAGTATATATAATCTCATTCAACATCCTTAGGCCCTCAAATATCTCCCATTGAGATACATGTGAAATCATGTAAAGTATCCTTAAACATCCTTTTGCCTTAAATATATCTACAAGAGATGTTTACTGTTCTTAGGGGTTAGTATCCATTCATTCCATTCTGACATATTATGAGATATGTAATTCATTGATCGCATATCCTGGAAGAATACATCAATTTTCCGATACATGATATGGACGTGATGTACCATTATATTATATATTATATATATATAACAAACATATATATATATGTGTGTGAAACATGTTAATATAGATCATACAATAGAACAATACCTGATAGAACTATATATTATATATATGATATATGTAGATTGTATATACATACATGTGAAAAATGTTAAAATGGATCATACTATATATAGAAAGATACCTGAGACATATGAAAAAAAAAACATCACTAGAGTTAAATGTCCCCCATGAAAACATATGTTCCAGGAAAACCTCCATCTGTCTGATTTGGTAAAACAATATTCACCATCCCCCAGTCATCATCAGAAATGTATGGGTGGTATATATAAAATTATAAACAAACCATGTCCAGTCATGGGTGGTTTATGGCATTGATTGTTTTACCAACCTTAAATCATGTTAATTCTCATTCAAACATACTAAACCACAAAAAAAAACATGGTAACCCCATTGTGATCCCAATAAATCCTATTAAATTGGCCTATGAAACCATATTAAACCATATTAAACCATATTAAACCATATTAAACCATATTAAACCATATTAAACCACTATAATCCCATTGTTTTGCCCATCAACTGGGGATATTTCCAGCCTGGAAGGTGCTTTATCGCCGCCTGGACGGGGCTACGACTGCGGCCGTAGCTGGCAGGTTCTGGCGCTGGGAAGCGTCCCGTGGCTCGGCGCTCGGAGATCCCGGCAGAAATTAACGGAGGTTTTAATGAAAAAATCATGGGAAAATCATTTTTTTTTTTGATGTATATTAATGGTTATTAATGGTTAATGTTGGTTAATGATGATTAATAGTGCTTATTAATGGTTAATGATGATTATATCTGGGTAAATTATAACGACCTCACTACGACCTCACTGGCAATCATGGTTAGTAAGGGGAATCATCCCCAAATGGCCTTAATTCAGATTAGTGAATTATTATAATTTGCCCAGAATAAATGGGGAATTGATGGGAACTGTATGGAATTGTCCATGGTTAGCTTTGAGAAACCGGAGGGATCCGGAGGGTATGCTTGGATCAGCCATTGGATTGCAACTGGTCAGTAACCATAGTCAACCATGGCCACATCATGGTATATCCCATTTGCAAATCGGATAAGCCACTTGGTTTTTTTTAAAACAAATACGGAATGGGTGTGTTTGACCATTGGGCACCCCAGATCCGATGGCCATGTGTGATCCATGATTTGGGGCCCACTATGTTTCAGTGCTGTTAGGCTTATAGGGTAGGAACCAGCAAACTATAGAGATGATGACCTTGAAAAAGTCCACCTACGCTTACCGTTCGTTTGTGTGGTGTTCGTAGTTTGTTGCTTGGTGACTATTTGCGCAACTGGATGGATGCGGTTGTTCATGGTTGCCTCCATGTCTATCAGCAATGGAACAGGCCAGTGGCCTGAAACTCTAGCAGTGGAGGACCCAATAGAGAGCCATCCCGAGTTTTGCCAGGAATGGATCGTAAAATATTCAGAATACGTATCAACCTTCCCTAATTGGATGCTTGTTGTTGGGTTAGCATGGTTAACCACATGGGTTTGTTTGGAAATAGGGTGCCCTCTAACGATCATTCTCACATTAAAAGGGCAATCAGATGTGCATGGCAGCGTGCGGTCCTCACAACCTGCGGATGGGATACGAATGGCTGGCCTCCACTTGCCCTAAGGCTGGTGATGCGAGATGAGAAATTCGACCAGCGCTTGCACATAGGCGGGCCGGACGCAGAAGGGCTCCGGGCCCGGGCAATCCTTTTGGTTGATGCTCACGCGTACAGTTTTCCAAACAGATTTAAGAGGATGGTCATCCCGCATCAATAGGGGTTGATGTACCCGTTATATCCCGTTGTAAGGAGTCTCCAATGATGATGGGATGACCACACCACGCATGTAACATCATATACATTCATATACCATGTTTTGACCATGGCACACGTCGGTTTGTCTGAAAATAGAATAGAGAGAAAAGGTGATCTGAAAGGTTCATGTTTTGGGTGTGTTTAAGCTATGTCCATTATTTTTTGGGCAAGCCCATATATAAGGGATGACATTCCCAGCTCTCATAGTCATAGCATGTCATAGCCCATACTTTCCCATGTATAGCAGTGTATAGCATGCATTCAAGTACATTTTGCAAAGAAAACATCAGGCAACTATGATCACGTCCGTACACAGACGGTGTGGATAAGGATAATGATGGTAGTATTCCAGTCTGTATTTTCCCAATTTTCTCGTTTGCATCCAATGGCGGAGGGGGGCGGTTCTTCTCACTGATGTTCAATAATCTTCCGTGTTGCTTGGAACATGGACCCGAGTGTCCCCCACAGTAAAGGCAGTTTGACAATGAACATGTGCCTTTTTTGTCAAAATCAGTCTTCCATGATCCTCCAACATCTTCCAACCCCCAACTCATGCCATGGTCTATCGTAATTTGGGGGATGGTCTATTGTCCCAGCAACCTTAAAACCGGGGAGGACCTCACCTTGTATATCCTCGTTTTTATTGGTGTTTCCTGCCTCTTTGGCATCCTGCTGTGTCAAATTCTTCAGGTGCTGGACCAGAATTTATTCCCAGCCCAGAGGATTTGTCGCTGGAACTGCTGGTGCAAATCCTGTCGGAGCCGCTTGGTGCAACATGCCGAAGCGCGAACCGATGGCCAGCATGGTCTGGATGAATTTCGTGGGGTTTTTTTCGGGGGCAATCCCAAATTTCCATAAATTTCCCAAATCCTCCTTGCGGCCTGAACGCTCAAATGTCCCAAACATACTGTCCAACTTGGGATGAAACTAATACTTGGAGCGTGTCGAAATCCCAACGAGCCATTTTTTGGGTGACCGACATTGACCAACGAATCTCCTGGATCTGGAACCAATGCAGGTTGAGGGATCCATCAGAGCACCTGGAGAAGCTGAAGTACTTGGTCTGGATGCCGTGGGTGGATGAAATGGGATGAAGGTCACAAAATCACCATGTTTTTGGTATGAAAACATATGAAAACATAAGACAGCCAGCCATGGGGTCCCAGGGTTCAACCAATCTGTCCCCATGTTTTGATGAGTTGGCTACTTGGCTACTTGGCTTAGATTTTGCAACAAGGGATTTCCATAGGTTTCCTTGAAATTGTCTGGTTTAGCCTTTTGGATTTGGGATCTAGGCAGGCAGAAGTGGGGAAACTGGGCTCCTATCGACATTTGCGACTTTCAAATATTTTCAGTACTTTAACCACACATATGAAGATATTGCACAGATGCGGATAGAGAATGATAGAGATAGAACCAACAAGAATAGTTTCAAATGTACCAACACCAAACGCGTGCTAGATCAGGCCAGCCATTTTTGGAGGAGTACAACATGTCCAGCGGAGGGCCCCTCAATAATCACAACAGATCGGGAGTTATGCCAGTGATGCTTCCTTCATCTTCCTTCTTTCATTCCCAACTCTCAGTATGTCCCAGTGCCGAGCTAAGGATTGATCATTGGAAGGATCGATGGAAATCCTGCTTTGAATAAACATCTCCAGGATTTCCTCAACTGGCTGTCAGATCGCCAGTTCTGAGCTCCGCCCGAAGGGTCTCGAAGGCGCCGTGTGTGCCCGGCCCCGGGAAACATTGCGCCCGGCCCAAAAAGGCAAGTGCTGCGAAGCGCAGGATTTTGGATGGAAACCTCTGGATCGATCATTGAATGGTTCATTCTCATGTATGTCATACATATGTATACACATCATGTACACACACACATATATATATATATATAATATATATATATTTTATAATATATATATATAATATGTATATAATAATATGGCTATGAGTTATGAGTTGTGAGTCAAAACTGTCAAAACCCTGTACCCCTGGTGAACATCAAAATAGTTGGTAAATGGATGTTCATCCCCCTAAAAATGGTATTCATCCCTATATAGTCACACATACACACACACACATATATAATTATATATATATATATTCATATAATATATATATATATACATATACTTGTATATAATTGTATGTATGTATATACACTGGAATGCATGTAAATCCCTCCAAATCCGATCATCTCAACCGCGCCATGCCACAGATCTCAGGTGACTTGGCCTGGTCGGTGCTAGGGCCCGGCATTTGCGGTGACAGGGATGAGACTTGCCTGGAGCAGGGTGTGAATGTTCTCCCCATGAAACTCAAGTGGTAGCCATGCACAAGTATAGTTTACTTATTTATATGGGAACATCCACCAGTTGTTGTTGATTTTAACCATTCAAAATTCAATCATCCATTTTTAGGGATGCTCGCCATTGCCATGTTTTGTTCCCTGAGGAAATGACATTATTGGCATGTACAATCACCATTCCGCGATGCACATCCCTGTATCAAACAACAAATATCATCCATGTAATTACTATGTTCGAGAACGACCGGGCAGGTCGTAAAAAATCTCTGAAAATCGGAAATAATTTATTTGCCTGGGGGCAGCCTAAGATGCCAATCCAAGTGACAGAAAAATACAGAAAGCAGATCTGATGCTCACCATTCCGGGCAATCAAATGATATTCCGGGCAAATTGGAAGGCCAGACAGTTTGCCCTGAAAAAAATGATCAAATTCTCCAGCTATTTGGTTGATGTTGCTTGGATGAACGCCTGGGCCTTCGAGGCAGACTGGGGCCAAGATGTTTGCAGCGACGAACGTATGAACCAACTCTTGGGTGTAGTCCATGGCAGATTGAACCTTGGCAGCTGACATCGGGTTCATAGATAGAAATAGATATGGAGGTGTCCATAAATGGTGGGACCGTACTAATCAGCTGGATAGTTTATATTGGACAATCCTATTAAAATGGATGATCTTGGGGTACCCCCAATTCAGGAAACCTCCATATGCCCTCCTGTAAACTCACATAGCAATGAACAACCACCATTTTTCATAGGCAAATCATCTATTAATGGGCCATGCCTTCCATGGACATGTTAGTGTACTTGAGGGTATAAGGGCTGTTCCAGGATGAGTCCGGTCTCCAACTCTGGCAGCTGGTAGCTAATTTGGAGAGTTGCGACATACGTAGAATGATGTTGGCAAGTATAATTGGATTGCTGATCACATATCTAGTGTGTGTCTGTGAGACGATGAATACCATGATATATATATATAATATATAATTAATTAATTAATATATATATATATTTATTTATATACATATACATATATATATGGGCATATATATATATATGCATAGCTGTAGCCACAGGACTTCTAATTCTGGAAAGTTCATGTTGGGAGGTCTCCTATTCGACTCAATGATACCAAAGGTTGGCAAACACTAATGTGGCAGGCGCACTTTCCATTTGCTTTTGCCTCTCAAAGGTGCTTATCAGACATCGTCAAGCCGTAACTTTCTCGAAACATTTAGGGACTAGTCCTTTTGCTTCTCAAACTCACAGATTATCACGATCTCAGATATCAGGATTGATCATGATAAATCTGGAGGGTTGTTGGGGACAGGGTGCTTTGTTTGGAATGATTTATCTAGGGCAGCTAGGTTCCACAACGACCGTGCCTTCTCAAAGTATCCAGTTGAAACCACCCAGAAATCAATAACGTTTTTGTGCCTTGGGCATAGGTCGCGGACTCTGCCCAGGCAAAACTTGCAAAGTGATTCCAGTGAACTGGAGAAGTGGTTAGGCACCCATGCTCGCGCTGGCTCTCGCTTGGTGGGTCACCTTGCTGCAATTGGCTCTCGATCGGATCATATCGGATCTTAATGGACGTCCAACGGACCTGCAGAGTGTCCTGGAAAGTTGCGAAAGTCTGTAGGTCTAGTGGCTATCTTGGACTTGAAATTTGATCTACTTTGACCATTCAGCCACATGATTGGCGCATATTGATGCCAAATCATGCCATGGTATCATGTGGGTGTGCGCAAAAATGGTGTATACGGTTTGCATTATTGTAATATTATATATATATTGGAAAATTGTGTCCCATTGTAATGGGGGCAGATCATGTTCTAAAGCGCTGGATTTTTACTTTATTTTCGGGCAATCCCATTTCAGGTCTTGAATCTGGTTACATATAATATATGTGTATAATTGTGTATATATATATATACATAATTTAAATATTTGGCCATTTCAACTGTCATGATTTGCCTGATTTGTGGCGGATTGTTTTAGGGCCACATTGGAAACCATGCATGTGGGTCCCAACATGAGAATATATATATATATATATACACACACACGCATATATATATATATATGTGTTCATCCCAAAATGAAAGATAACCTTATTATATTTCTTGATATTTCTAGACAATTCCATTTCGCGGATTTTTTTTTCTGGCTATATCCAATAGGCCCAAAAGTGAGGTCATTACTACGAGTCCTTACTGCACTTTGCATTTTCAGAGATGGCCAATGTGACGGTGGCGCTCTACAGCGAAGCCATTCCCAAGGCCAGCTGAGAGGGCTGCGGAAGTTCCCAGGTGACGTGGTTCAACCTGTTCAAGGAAGGTGAATGAGCACCAAGGGGTGGAAATGGGTTCTGTGACTTACCCTCTGGTAATTCAACGTAGCTATTGAAAATTGCCATTTTGATGGGAAATTCCACTACTACAAATGGCCATTTTCAATAGCTATGTTAAATTACCAGAGGGTATTGTTGACCTGGGATTAACTTACTTTGTTCGGAAGGGGATTTATTCAACCCATGTTTAATGTTAAGATTACATCTGTATTTCCCGAAAAAAACTGCCCCTGAGCATCTGGGCTCTTGGGAGCGACCCAGCTTGGCGACCGGGAACAAAAAACGAGGCTGCAATTGACCTTGAAAAAGATGACTAAGAGATCTAAGAGCTAGATGACTCAAAGGCTGTGGTACGTGGAAGACTGAGGATTCCCAACTCCATGGTCAAGGTCACCAATCTCTTCCAGCAAGGTTTGTTCCATTGCGCCTATCTAGTCACCAGACTTGGCCCCCAAAGGAGAGAACTGCGCAGCCCGCCAGCAGCGCTGACGTTGTGAGGCCAAGTTGAACGTTTCCCTTTGAATGATGTTGGTTTCCTTCATCATGGGGGACTATGATATGATCAACAAAGGATTGACACGGAGATACCTAGTCATACGCACCAAGGATGCATTAAAGCACATCCAAGTAAGACTAACAAGAAGCGCTAACATTGATTTTCATTTTGCCGAAGTCACGACGTAGCTTGAAGATTTTTTAGGGTACACCCACCTCTGGCGGCTGGCCAGGCCCTTCAAGCCTCCCTTGAAGTCCTCCAAAGACGTGGACTTCTTTTGCAACGTCCGGCGTGCCACCTTTCTCCAAGGCCCTTGAGTGGTTAGGTGGTTGATGGTGGTTGAGCTGGGAGGTTCAAACATATCATGCGAGTCATGCCCGGGCAAAATATGGCAAAATATGGCAAAATGGCATAGAACATCGGGGCACAATCCATGGTGACCTTGCGGAAAGACATCGAAAAAAGCCGCCGAGTACCAGTTTCCAAGCGCCATCGAAGGATTTTAGTACAGAACTTTGTACGGAAAACTTGGAGCCTCACAACGCCAGGCCGGCAACTGCGTATCGACTTCCAGCTCAAGCGAGGCAAGTCCAAAGATGACATGCCGCTGGCGGAGACTCGAATGATATCGGCCATTGGAGATCTTAACCTTTGGACGTCTCAGGTGGCAAGTTGAAAAACGTAAAGTGCGGACCCCATTTGCATACCATTTTACCCTTTGGGAGTATTGAAAACCATATCATAATAATATCATGTATTAATTATAATTAATTATCTAATATCCAAGAGAGTGGTTTATGGCATTTGGTGTCCCATGTTGTACAGTATACCAAAGAAATCAGATAGATAGGTATGCGGCACGGTATGCGTCAAGATTGGGCATGGAAAAATGGAATGATGTCAGGTGGAGAAGTGCGAAAAATCTCTAGTCCCCAGGACCTCCAGGACCTTTAATTTCATTTTTACCCATACCCGTTGATGTTTACAGCTCGTACGGCAACCAGGACATCGCCACCCTTCGCGTGGATTCCAGGGCGGCTTCTGGGCCCATGTGCTTCAGCCCACAGCTAAGACCGGACAGTGAGGTGATGGATGGGCACGTGACTCAGCAAATCCTTTGGATTTCGTTGTTTGGTATATAACTGGAGGTTTTCTTATAGGGGTACCCCAAAATCATCCAAATTGGAAAACCCCATGATTTTGGGGATCCCCATTTTAAGAACCCAGCATTCGTTTGGCATTTTGCTGCGACTAGCGTCCTAGAGCCTCTGAAATGGGTGGCTGTGGAGTCAATAGAGTTGGGCATGTTGAAACTACCACCCAAATCCGACGAGGTGGTGCCCTATAAGTTAGCTAAGTTGGTTTTGAACCAATAGAACCATGTTTTGTAGACAGTAGATCTGTAGAATTCTCTAGAAAAATGTATTTAAACACGATTAAACACGTGAAAAAACAACAAACATCACTGGGAGGCCAACACCTTTCAGGATTTGATTCCAGGCGACCTGAGCTGCCGCTTTGCTCCTGATTTGATCAGGTGATCTTCGAGAATGTCGACACATGGAACGACTTGGAGTTCACCTACGCTCCTGGTTTCTCCTCCGTCCAGCTGATGCAGCAGCGAAATCGTGAGGTGCAGGCAGGACATGGCAGGAACAGTGGTTGAAAATTGTGACAAATAGGAGGAGTATGATGAGTTTGCGTATGTCACCTCATCTAACTATAGACATTTCCCCACCATAAACCGCTAATTGACCTTACAGTCACAATTCACAATTGTAAAACATGTTATCCAATAGTTAAGTATTATATAGTTAGTTCGTTACCTACATCCCAACTTTCCATCACTTTTCCATGCTCAAATCCACGTGTTCCATCCATTTCCCATGAAAGGGCGAAGTGGACTACGTCCTTTGGCCCGAGCCAAGTACTGCGCGCTTCGTGCACATCGAAGCGGCAGTGAAGTTCTACCTGGCCGCCAAAGAGCAGGCGACCGGTTGACCTTGGTCAGTTATCTCCCCAGTGAACAGAAGCGGTGAAAGGAGGCAACGGTATGGCAAGTCCCAACATGATAGAAAAGTATACTACTATATAAAGTTGTGAGAAATGACCTATCGTTTTGCGATTTGCTGTGTTTAGAACTTACTCAAGACTCATTGCCTAATCTTTTTGATAGGGCCAACATAGTTAACAGTTAGAATGGGCCTTGCCCATCTTCCAACCCTGAACCCTGAACCCTCACATCCCCCAACATACACACAACATACACAACATTTCACAAACATTTCATCAAAACTAACCACATACACCCTACCCAAAACATTTCATAACAACCAACCACATACACCCCAGCAAAAACATATCATCAAAAATAACCACATAAACCCAAACCCAAAACCAATCATAACAATCAACCATAAACCCAAAATCCACAAACAAATCCAATTTTTAAACAAGACTTGTCTTGTTGAAAAATTGCCCGCCTAATTTACATAAACAATATTAATCAACCAATAATCCATATAACCAAAACAGAAACCAACCACAAACCCAACATCAAAAAATTCTACCAGCATAACCTTGCCCCACTATATATCATCCCCAAAAATTATGTTATAATTTATGTGGTATTTTGTTGGGCAAGGTTATGTTGATAGAAAATTTACATTAAAGAATATGTATTAAGATTATATATTATTATTCCTAATATTTCTTTAAATACTTTTTAACAAGAAATATTATTAATAAACCCCTTTAACCCACCCCCTTGCACCCCCCTGTCAGCATCCTGAACGATGAGAAGAAGCAGAGTTGATGGTCTGGACCTTGATTTTTTTAAATATAAATATTAATGTATATATGTATATTTTCATACTTAGTATTTTCCACAACTTCTATTACACCTATCACAGTATGGTATTATGTTATCCAGTGTATGGGTGTAATCATTATTTACCCTTTGCGCAGTTAAATTTGTTGTTATATTTCCCCCTTTAATGATTGTATGAAACCCACATCCACAGTAATTACATTGGTTAGTTATATTATAAAAAAACCATTGAACATTTACATAGCCTTTTTTTGGTATTGTTCTTTTTGCTTTCCTGTCCTGTTGCTTGTAATTTTCTATTTTTCTTTCATATTTACTTTTCATACATTTATAATTGAATTCATCATTTACATCATCACTATATTTATAAAACTTTACCTTGTTTAAATCTCTGGCTCTTGTAATTGCAGTCCATAACCACTCCCTATAATTTCTAATGTCAAAATGGTTATAATCAAATATTGTTATATCTCCATCTATGCTACTACCTTGCGCAGAATGACAAGTAGTGCAATGAGCAAATATGAAATTATCCCTTACCTTTTGAATTTTTAAGGATTGTAGTATATTAGTTTTAGTATTTTTCAATGTCATTACTCCATCCTTTCCAATATGGACTATCTTATATTTAAAATTTACATTAAATACTGATGTAGGGGTTT
>Ga0126342_10005926_pt1 | contig 21511 bp, 15 predicted proteins | sample Cyp1metagenome_FD_92528 | JGI IMG/M metagenome (GOLD analysis project Ga0126342, IMG submission 92528) | Coral microbial communities from Lord Howe Island, Old Settlement Bay, Australia - Cyphastrea 1 metagenome | ecosystem: Host-associated > Invertebrates > Cnidaria > Coral ... | reverse complement strand
TGACATTATATATATATACATATATATACGTATATATATATATATATATATATACATATGTATATATATATATATATGTGTGTGTGTGTGTCCATCTCTGCTTCGCTCTATTCATTAATCTATTTATCCAACTTTCTATATGTACTTCCAGGCGTCTATTAAAATAATTCATTTACCTATGTGTATATTATATATATATGGCACATTATCCGATTTGCTTGATGTTTCCTGTCTAATTACCTGAAATCATCCTAGATTCCCGGTTAAAAAACAACTCAATGGTTGTGACCAGTCACCGGCAGGTTGAAGCCAAAGTGCCGCCGCTTGACAAGTTTCAACCCCTGGTTATTTCAGGATCTGGGGTAAATTGACATAGATTTGGACAAGCCATATTTTTTTCAGGAAGTGGGTTTTATACGGTTTTATATGGCTTTCCATTCCAGATTGGTTTTATGTTTTTTTTTTTTAATATACATATATCATGCATAATTTAGAGGGTGATTCTTGGGTTTAGCCCCCAACAAAAGTGACGGTGTCCCGGTACAATGCCCCCCCCCTTTTTTCACCTTCAGGTTTGGGACATCCAAGTTGGATCTAGTTCCAATTTGAGAGTTGATTCAGGTGAAGTATATGTATATATATATAAATCATGGGATTACGATACCACATAATAGTATCCAGCCACCAGCTAAACCCACCCCATGTCCCAGCCCCGTGTCCCCAAGTGTTACCTTAAAGGTCTGTATCCAATGGAGTTAACCCTGAAGGTTGAAGTCCACGTCTCAAAATGTCGTCCTAAGTGAGCCTTTGACCGTTTCTGGGGTCACCACCGCCTGCTCACAGCATGCTGATGCTTCGAGCGTCGGGTAAGCCATGGGACAAAAACAAATCACGGACACTTCATGGGGTCTACGGTCCATTCACCAACCCTAGAAGGGGGTCATTTTACATACCATGACTAGGGGTAGACCCCATTTCATAAACATCATAATGGGGATGGTGGCTATTGCAGTGGATTTACCATATTACTATACAATATATTACATGGCATGCTTGGGGGTGGAAGAAACAAAGCTCCGTCGGCGAGCAACTCCCCCTCGGCCGGCGCCAGAAATTGATCGGCCAGCTGCCACAGGCTTTGCAAACTCAACCGTTTAGAACCATCTTTTTGTGGCACATCCACGGAGATTATATGTATATATATCATAGTAATATCAACCATGTATCTAAGTTATAAATAGGTATATATATATATATCAATATGATCATACCTGTGATGTAGATATCATACCAATATAAACTATGTATCAACTATGTATCATACCAATATCAAGTATACAGTAGATGTAGCCGAAAACTAGGGTCTAAGTTATATCTAGGTATCCACACATTGCAGATATCACCATCACGGCCCGCCATGGCGCGGCGGTCGGCGCTGGGTTTGCTGCTCTTAGGAGGTGGGTTGCGGAACCGCAGACTTTTTGTGTACCAAAGCATTGAAACCTCCCATTTCACTGATCACACATGTAGACATTGTTTTATTACTGTATGTATTGTAAACTATGAGAATATCACTGCGTTTGTGTTTTGGTATATGCAAGCAGTAGTTGATAAATGTTTCTTGAGGAATCTCGATGACCTGTTTGAGCAATGCCTGTTCAATACGCGCACGAATTCATGGTTGGAGTCCTCCTACTTAATGTGTACTTCGTGTACCATTTTTTCGAGGTCGGGGACGTTCATTCACTTTGAAAACGCGTTGATGGGAAACTGTGAAAGATTTTGTAAGTTGATGTCACGTAAAGCTACACCAGGTAAATTTATGGGTTTTTACCAATTCATTGGGAGATCCGGTAAAATGTCTCTCACATCCAATCCAATGACCATGCCCAGCTGCTTATGGCAGGCCTTGGGCTCCTGCCCTTGGCTCTGCCCTTCAGCGGCTTCCCCGCCACCCCGCGGCCGCCACAACGGCTGCTGCCGCGAAGGGCGGCCGTGGAGTCGGAGGCGCCGAAGCTGGGATCATTAGGAGGTTAAACAGATTTGGAGATGGATCAACACAATGAAATCCATTTTTTTTTTGGATGAATCGGACATCCATTTTTCACATCACATTTCAACATGTTACCAATCAATGCATATCAAGAAATATCAATACCAATCATACCTAGATTGATCCCATATGATCCGTGTCTCGCATTTGTTCATGGCATATTCATGGCTTGTGTGCCATTCTCGAGTCTCAGTTTTTGCCATACCTGTATTTGCTATAAATACAAAATGAATAGATACATACATTTATAGATACACAGACGTATTATACAAATGCTGTATCTATAAATTCTATTTTTAAGATGATTGTGTAGCATTTTTGAAAGCATGCATAGCAGTCTTTAATATCAAGCACATAATATACCATCACATTTTGTAGCATTTTGTGGTTATGAATATAGCAGCTAAATATAGCTTATAAGTTACACAATTAATTTATAGCATTTTTTAGATTTCAAGTTTGATTTTTCTTATCTATAATCAACTAGCTATCACACTTATTAAACTATCTATATCTAGATTTATCATGAATGCTAGATATAGATATAATACCTAGATGTAGATATCATGAACGTATAGATCATGACCGCTGTTTACAATGATAAATCTAGTTTTGCTTATTAACCATTAGATAGATATATATATATATATATATTATATGCATATAATTATATGAAAGTAGCTAGTGAAAGTAAAGATATTATGGTATCTAGACGTATAGCGCGGTTCATTAGCTACTCTCCTTTAAACATATTTGTTTGCTAGCGTTATTAATCACCATTAAGGCGCTAAAAATGGTGGGTAATACGGCGCTGAATATATACCATATCGCGGTATATACCACTGGTTTTCACTGCTATTATGAGGTAGGTATCTATAATCTAGATATATCCTGATTATTACTATGACTCCAACTGTTATGTCTATATACATCAGCATTTGTATTGTCATCATACTGTTAATGTAAATGTGAAATATTATCAGTAATGAATAGGTTAGGTTATCAAAAATATTGCTATATACTAGATACTAGATGCTACTATATATATATATATACATGATTATATATGTATCTAGATATCAGGATGTTAGTACACATATACATATATATATTTATACATATATATATATATACACATCATAACTGTGATCATGATATCTATTTAGATTATCCAAGTGATACTAATGATATTAGTGATACATGTGATATAGTGATACTAGATAAGACTTAGATAATCTAGTGATACTAGTGATGTATCATATATGTACCTGTGATGATTACCATTATGATGGTTATGGTTAGGTTATTGATTCTTGATCACCAAAATGTTGAGATTTCTTCGCTTCCAGGCGCTTCAGGTGGCGCAGTCCTCTCTGCCCGGCATCTCCACGGTGGTCCTGGGCGCCCTGGCGGCCTCCACTGCGCAGCTGGCGCGGGCGGGCCAGGCGCAGCCCCAGGCGCGGGGCGGGAGATGGTGGGGGATCCTGGGGAAAAACCATAGGAACGTGGGAAAAACTCGGGGAAACATGGGAAAACCATGTGGAAAAAGTTGGGTGAATTGGGAGTTTCATGATTTGTCAAGCTGCACAACTTTCGATTAGAGTTTTTTTTCAAGACTTGAGACAAGTGCTGGGTAGAGGAATTTGATGTCAAAACATTTAGTCGCCAGGCTGGCCCGGGCAGCTTCTTTGGACCAGAACGTTGGGCTGGCAGGAGCAGGGGATCACGAGGTTGGTGGTGGCAGCGTTCTTTCAGTGGAATTCATCAATGTCCCAGACAAAATGGTAAGATAAAAGAGTACAATCAGAATGAAACATTTATATAATTATTGAATTGATCTATTTCTGCCCCATTTGCAATATTTGATATTTTCCAGACCTGGTGATTCGAATTGTTGCATCCGCTCCAAGATGCGTAATCACCGTGAAAATGATCGGTTTTGTTTTTGGTAAACTTTGGTTACCCGACATGATGCAGAGTTAACTTTTAACTAGCAACACCATACTGATACATGTGGATTTGAAATTGGGGAACCATGACATGTCAACCATATGTTTCTCTTCAGTACAGATCTCAACGGAGACGCAGGACTGCAGCGATCGCGCTGGTTTGGGTGGCCTTTCTGGGCTACTCTTTCTTTCTAGCTCCGGGCAAGGGTCCAGAAGCACAGGCAGCCGACCAGGCATGGGGCACTGCATCCCAAAGCCGGGAGTGTTGCCAGCAATCGGCTGACGCAGCTTTTGGAATTCGTTCTACTGTACCACATGATGTCCATCATTGACTCATGGTTACAGCACAACTCAGTGATATCCTCAGGACTCAGTGTTGGTGAACATTCCCACCGGCAAAATTCACCACTCATGAGTCACCTCTACATCAGATTAGGATTAGCATCAGTTTACATCTCAGACCGATTGGATGGCCATGGTTGATCATGGTTGTGGTGTAATATGTTGCAATTAAGCGAATTCATCATTTTGATTGTTCGCATTTTTTGGATCAAATCTCTCCTCCGGCCCACGCACTTTCGTGTGCAACCTTCATTTCTGCTTCCTATGCCGAAAGCCTGGACATGTTTACTGGCTGTATTCTTTTAACTAGTGCTGTCCCAGGAGCCCCCCATTGCCGAAGAATGTTTGGTGAGTGACACAGCCATGATACAGACAGTGTGGCACCTGGCGCACCAGCATCTGCAGCCAAGCAACCAGCGTGATGATCGAGGCAGCCGGACCCAGAGCTCAAGCAACAGATCCGCCTGTTGGGGCTGTCTCTCGTTGGAGCCTTGACACAAGGTGCAAGCGCTTGTGCTGGTCGTGCAAGAACCGAAAAGTGATGGACTCTCTCGAAAGGGCCTGTGGCAATGACTGGCCACCGGTTGGTCTTACTATGATAGGCCTCGTTCGATTGAAGGATGTGGCGGATATTCTTTGGCACGTGATTTCACACAAAATTCCGGGAGACTTTGCCGAACTGGGCGTGTGGAGAGGGGCACCTGCATCTTCGCCAAATCAATTCTGAATGCGATGTGTGAGGACGACTGTGCAGTCCATGTGTTTGATGCTTTTAAAATCTTTTGAAGACATTCCAGGGTACGGAGTCATGGAGAATTTCCTCGCAGTTTCCGAAGAAACAGTGCGTACAAATTTTGAGATGTACCAGGCCTTGGATTCGATCGAAGGTTATCTTCCACAAGCACAAGGGCCTCTTCAATGACACAGTGCCGCAATTTCGTGCCAAAAATTCCGCCGCAAAAATTGCAGTCTTTCGTGTGGATGGTAATTTCTACGGTTCTTACCAAGATGCTCTGTACTATGCACAGCTTTGTGCAAGTGGGCGGCTATGTCATTTTTGATGATGTTTATACCTGACGTGATGCAGGCGTGGAACGATTTCAAGCAGGATCATGGAATGATGGAAGAGTTGACGTGCATCGACCGCTTTTCTGCCATCTTTCAAAAAAGCCCGGGACGTTGAACGTTGATTTTACAAAGATGCGACCCTCTCGTGTGTTGACTAGTATGGATTGATGTGCTGCAGACTTGAGGACGCACTGCCAACAGAAAATGATTGTTCGCATTTTTTCTCTTGTCGGGTATATCACAGGCCTTCTGCTTCAGTTCTGAGATGCATCTCCGACAAACGGCTGATTCCCACCGATTCTTGCTGTCCACAAATCCCCGGCAGGCTCTGTTGAACCAGGTTCTGTCCACGCCCTTTGATGGATCAGTGAGCCCTTTATTTGTGTGCATCTTCAACATGCTAGGCTGGGCGATGTGGGGGGCGCAACCATCCTACCGTGGGTGAACTTCGGCAACCTGCGGTTACCCTCTGGTTATGTCAAAATAGCTATTGAAAATGACCATAGAAATAGTGGATTTTCCCATTAAAAATGGTGATTTTCCATAACTATGTTAAATTACCAGAGGGTATATGTTGTTATTGTGATAATTGATGATGGATGATTTTTGGATTCTTAGGCTCCAGGTGCAAATTGTTAGATATAAATCCAAGAGGGCGAAAAATAAATACACACATCCATGTCACCCCACTTTATAAACTACATATTTGAGGATAATGCTATGTTCATCCGTAATTCAAGAGTCATCTAACTTAAAACTCGGTATAGCAACCCCCCAAAAGATAGAACAGAATAGATTCACTATTTTACCAGGATTTCACTATTTCCTATCCTTTCTGGGGCTACTTTTCTAGCTTAAAAAAAAGAAAATCTCCAAGGCTAGCTGTGCTGTATGGTGCTGTGAGGCATTTGGCCCGTGATCTACTCAGCCACGTTGCTGCCGGGCGCGGAGCGCCAATCTCCTGTGCCCGCGTATCCGTCGCTTGGCGCGTTTTGTCGGAGATGCCCTTAGGCCCTTAGTGGTGGGGCATGGTGGAGATTTCAGCCACAGTGGAGCAAAAAAGTGGGGGTATAATTGGGATATACCGGGGATACTGGGATGGGGTGAATCCATTTTTTTTAATTTCATGGTTCCTTGAGGCAAATCCACGGTGGGATTGAAGCAACAATACCTGGGGTCAGTTACCAACCAGAAAGATCTTATAATCGGGTTATATAACATGGCAGGGATGAAAAACCACCCACAAATGGGAACATGACCAGCCAAAAAATGAGGACTCAACCAGCAAAAGTTGAGTAATGAGTGGGGGTAGTTCGTGGCTTTTCTCAACCAATGAACCCGATTACCATCTTAGACAGATACAGGTTGGCCCATGTTTATCCCAGTTTTATATGGTATCTTATAAATGAGGATATTGATAGCCCATGACTATCTAGTGCGAACCCCAAACTAAAAAAAACTGGTTGATTAGTTAGGGGGTTCCCTCCAAATAGTGATAGTTCGCAACTTGTACCACCCAATTATACAGCTTAGGGGTGTATTAATCCGGAGTTCACATTCAGAACTATTTTTCCGTTTTGGTATTTGCAGGTTTGGTGATATTTCCATTAATTCATTCATAATATTCATATTAAATTTCTGTTTCTATCAGATTTATATCCAGATTGGTTGGTAATACCAGATTAAATATTCCATTTTAATGATTCTATATGAACATTGTAGTTATATGCCATGGAACAGGATCTCCCAGATTAAATACCATTATTATAAATATCCATTAATACCATTAAATACCATTTTGATATCCCATAAATACAACTGAAATATCACAGATTAAATGCCATTCGAATCATATTCGCCAACCAGGTTGGTCTTCGCCTCCTTCTTCTTGGGTGCTTTTGCCCTGAGCCCCTACTTGGCTCTGCGCGAGTATCGCGGGACGGCAGGACCTCATGGGGCGACGAAATGGCGGTAATCGCACCAAAGGGGTTCCAGTAACTGGCCAATCAGGATACCAAGGGCTACACATACTATACAGATGTCTATGGATGAGTACTGTATATATTTACAAAAACACACATATTATAATAATATCATATTAGTATATATCTATAGATCTATAAAGATATTATATATGTTTAGGATCTTGGGGAGCTGTCTGGAGCCAGGTATGATCAACATCCTAAAAAATGGGAGCGAACGATCCCAATAATCACACCCCAAGAATCAATCGATAGAGCATTCCTGATGCACTTTAGCCATTGTGCCGGCAACGTTTTCTTTTTTCTCCTTGGCTTCGCCCACAAATACAAGTGCGCATGGACAAGTTCTGTCCAACTCTTAACCTCTTTTTCAAGTCCCGGGTGTTACCCATGGATCATCATGGATTTCATAGATATTGTTCTCTTCTCAGAAAGGGAGAACCTAGTAATTATCAAGAGTTTCCACAACTTTAAAACGAATGAACTAACATCAAATAGACATCACCATCAACTTTGCATTGTTTCCCAGGAATCTCCAGGTTTTCACCATGTGTTTTCTTCATCCGCCAGTCACAGAAGTCGCAGGAAGCTCTGGCAACTTGGACTGGTTCACCGGCAACTTCTTGGAGAGCCGCCTGACGGCTTTGCTGCTGCTTGCGGGGGCCCTTTACTTGAGCCTTTTCGCCCTAGGCGCCGGCCGGAGTCAACGGCCGGGTTTTTGGGGCGGTGTGCCATTTGAAAAAAAAAACATAGGGATGAAGATCTCGACATTCTTGATCAGAATGTATATGATAATATTTTTGGGTTGGGCCGACCTCCAAGATGTACCTGTTGAAGATGTGAGCCATCGACAAGTGGCAACATTTCCATACATTTCCAGCACGCAGAGTTTGTGTGCAAGAGGGTAGCCTAGGCCATTGAGATCCATTTAGATCTTCTTGCCCTCGAGGCAACGGTGTCATCGGTGACGTGGCACCGGCTGCCGCCTGGGCCTCGTTTTTGCCGATCTTCACCAGCCACTTGGGCGCCCGTTTAAGGAGTGGAAGCCGACGGGCAACATATCTATCGCTGAAGCATCAAACATGGCTGGGAAATCTCTTGAACTACAAAAATTACATGGTGTTATACTGTTTTCTAGTTTTCCATTTTTTTTGAAATATGCATATATATATATATAATTATATATATATATATGTTTTTTCCCTCAATGGTTGGATAAAGAGAATAGTAGGATAACCCTGGGATAATCATGATAGTGATGATGGGATATTGATAGAACATCACTTGACATGGCCGGTCGCATCAGCTGTCGCGTGCTGAGGCAGCCTGACGGCTCACGTGTCCAGCGTGGATTTTATGGCTACCTGGCTCCCTACTTGGGTGCAGTTCCGCCAACAAGTGGGTTATAAAACCATAGTTGTAGGATGCTGTAGGCTGTAGGGGTTATATCCCAGGTTATGGAACTTACCAGACTTACCATAGTTGTAAAAAAAATAATAAGCCCAACTGCACCCCCAATTAAAGCCTCAAGAAACAAAGATGACACGTGGAAAAAACGATGAGCTCAACAGCTTAACATGTCACATGGCTGATTTTTGGGCAACTGTAAAACACTTTGGTGCATGTTTTTTTTTTACAGAGACGCAGTTGCGGCCCCAACGATCAGAAAACAATAGCAAACATGAAACTGGTAGCTGGATTGTGTAATAAGATGTTCAGATGTGAGGCTGCTCAGTTTACCTGCCTGTGACTGCCATTCTTGTCTGAAAATAACGCACCTCGATTACTCCCTTGATCGTGAGAGCGTGATGAGATGCATAGACCTCGGTGTTTGCCGGAGCCCAGAACTTGGGAAATCGACCAAGATATAAGATAATTGTTTGGCTTACCCTCTGGTAATTTAACATAGCTATTGAAAATTGCCATTTATAGTGGATTTTCCCATCAAAAATGGTGGTTTTCCATAGCTATGTTAGTTTACCAGAGGGTAAGCATGATCAGGAATGCAACTGGGGAAACCATATCCCCGTCCACCTGGAGGGCCCCAATCGAATAATATCGAATACGTAGTCTTTCACGCCCATTTGATTGGCGCAAGCCATGAACATTCGCTATACTTCCAGGCAACCCTGATGAAACTAGATGAAACTATTGGACACAGCACAGCTGTACTGGGATAGTTGGATGGGCATCCACATATAGCTATTATAGCTGCCAGTGCCATTGGATTTTACGGAGGTTTTGTGGATGTTCTTTGGCCCGGTCTTGCTGGAAGATGGTCGTCGGCGAGGCCCGACTGAGCTTTCATGGCCACAAGCGGTTGGATGATCGTCCAAGCCTTTCCCATCCGGAAATTACCCTCTGGTAATTTAACATAGCTATTGAAAATGGCCATTTATAGTGAATTTTCCCATTGAAAATGGTGATTGTCCATAGCTATGTTAAATTACCAGAGGGTAGATAGGGAAAGTGCATAGTGGCGCCCCCCAAAAAGTTTTTGTGTCCTTTGCATGACGCTCTCAGTGTATCTATAATTATTGTTAATTATGATGTTATAAGTTGTATCAGTTGTGAAGCCCCTCAATGCAGGGATATATAAGCAACCACCATCGCTGTATCACCAGTTGTGGTGAGCCCCTGGTAAGTTCTCCAGGCGTCTTTGTGGGAAAACCCGATGAGTGGGCGACCAGTGAGAAGGCTCACCGTGGGTGTTTTCTGTGGTTTATTGGGGACAATGATAATAGTGGGGATGGGAATTGAACCAACAACATAAACTACATTGATGATATTGTGGGATATTTATGGGGATATATTGGACATATAAATCTGAATGATTTTGATAATGACCTGGGGTCGTGACGTCACTGGAATGATGGTTAGGTTTGGGGGAATCATCCCCAAATGGCTTTATTTCAGCAGTTTTTTAAATGATAAATCAGCGAGTAGTAAATGATATGATTATCACCAGTTATGCACGGGATCTACTCCGGTAAGGGGTCGTCAACCACCTACCAGCTGAGATGCGCCTCCAAGTAGTCTACTTTACACCCAGCATGGAACCATGGGAAAATCTGGAGGATCTAGACGGCTACCAGCCTGTGAATTCGGCACTCACATGCCACTTGCGAACCATGATGCTTTATGGCATTATGTTATGATGCTGTTGGATTTCCATGAGTTAGCTGCTTGGAAGCGCATCCCAGTGAGTATCCTATATTCCTATAGGTTAGACCAGAGTGGAGATGAGTGGAGTCGGAGTGGGTGATATATATATATACATGTATTACTACAGCATTATATATATATATGTATGTATAGTCGAATTGCAACCATTATGGCCATGGTTATCCGCATTGTAATTTGTTTATTCAATTATGTGTTGGATCCAGTAAGAATAATCAAACATGTGAATTTATCTTAAATTACTCCAACGGTGTTGCAATCAGTTATTCCCAGTCATCATTACATTACACATTTGGATTAACAGTTGCCATTTTAATTAGAACTACATCATGATCATTATATATCAGATATCAATGAATATCATTCTTTCGCTTCTTGTTGCTACATATGTACATACATAAGCATATATATATATGTATTATCTTACATGATTGTTATCTTCTGCTTAACCCAGGAGTACACAGTACAATTATTAAATGATGATTATTATCCTCTTCTTTTTCTTCTTCTCCTTCTTCTTCTTCTGCTTCTTCTCATCATGTATATGCCGCATTCATCACTATATTCTTAGTATAGTTACACATCCCATTTTATCACCATAAACATCCGCATTCATATGGCTATGAAATCCCCATAGAAAGCCCATTAAATCACAATAAGCATCACCATAGAATCACCATTTTGAATCATTAAGTCCCATGAAATCAACATTTGTGCTAGATAAATCCCATCAACTCACCACAACTCATCATTTTCCGTAACAGTACCATTCTTGCCGTGGTGGCACATCCAACGGCCGTCGTCAGGCGCAGTTCGCCCTTTGCGCCGCGCTGCCCGTCTTCGGCGGTGTGGCCTGGTTACTGAGTCGCCCGCCGCTGCCTGAGCAGCGGTGAGAACGGTTGGTCCGTGGATGATTTAGCCAGAGACGGGCGACTTAGCTGGCCCCAGTTTCCGGGCTGAAGCCGCTTCAATTTTCGGGCTGGGCATCCCAGCAGTTGCCCAATAAGTGATGAAAAAAACAACACCAATGCCCCATAAAAAGGGGGATGCATAACTACAAGCAGGGAATGTAATTCTTTTCCCTGGGAATCGTTTGACTTTCGACTGGTTGAAATCACGATGCAGGTGTTCTTTGTAGGGTCACCTTCTGGAGCGCAGCTGGCCCCATGATTTGCGCCTCAGATATTTTCCTGGCGGTGATTGCTTGCAAAATGGCGTCTGCTGAGCGCCTTCGTTTGGACTAGGGCCAGAAAAGTCTGCCGAGAGTGGGCAGGTGAGCTTCATAAAATAGAGGAACTGTTTACAGTTTACAGCCAGTTTTTCGCACAGAGGGGCATGGTTTCAGCGGGTTTGGGTGGTTTTTGGCCCATTTGAGCTGCCAATGAGAAGTCGTTGCAACTAGGTGACACAGGGGCCTGGGAGCTGGGTATTTACCTCACCATTCGGGCCACCTTGAAGCAGGAAAAACTGAATGAGGTTTTGACCAAGGCATCCAATCTTGGTATCTTGGAAGTGTCAATGAACACCAGTGGTTTAAAACAAAACACTGAAACATACTGAAACATCATTTGGAATTTCTGAACGAAAATCCAGTTTATACCATGGATTTTCCATGGATGTTCATACCATGGATGTTGCTTCCCATGGTTCCGGCCTCAGGAAACCGCCGTCAGCTCCACCGCCTGAGCATCTCTATGCGCAAAGCTGGCCGGACTGGCAGGGCTGGAAGCACCGCAGTTGGTAGTTCCGAAGCACCGAAGGGGTGCACCTAGCAGGGTCAAGCGTTGAAACCCGCAGAGCTGATGGATGTTGATGTTGATGGCTTCAATGATGGCTTCAATGATGGATGTTGATGTTGTTGTTCATCCCATCTATCTTTTATTTTTTAAAAGCATAGTTGCTAGATGGGATGTGGATTCTAGAACTGGTTACCTATGTTCATTGTGGCTTGAAAAAACAACAAGCACGGGAATGGAATGATATCAAGATGACTTTCACATACATACCTGGTTGGTGGTTTGGAAAATGTTTTATTTTCCATAATATATGGGATAATCATCCCAACTGACTAATATTTTTCAGAGGGGTTGAAACCACCAACCAGATACTGTTTGTCACAAGAGTCCCAGATAAACTGCGCGCGTCTCGCATGACTTATGTCTAAGATTCTCAGCTCCAGTGGCTGCGGGCTAAAGATGTTCAGATATGCTCAGATCATCCTGGGAAATATTGTTTTTTTTTTTGGGGGGGGAGTCCCTATAGTGAAATATATCGAGGAGGTCCTGATTTCAATCTATTTTCATATACATATGGGATCAGACATCCTAGTGCATTAAACACCATGGTTCCCACATGTTTCCCCCACAAGACCAGCCAGTTTTTCCCCTTGACATTGACCCGCTGCACCTCCGTTGCCGCACCATTTGGACGGCACGGCCAATGCAGCGCACCATTAAAGGTGCCGCATCTTAGCCGCGCCCTGAGAAATCTGGCATGGAACCTGGGAATTATGTAAAATTTCCATTGCTGATTGGTCATCATAGGGAGTTAAACTACTTGATCTACTTGGGTTATATGTGGGGTACACAGATGCCATCAGATGCCACTGCCCATGAAAAAAACAACACGTTCGTTTCGGATGCCTCCCTGAGATGACTCTTCGAAGCCAGGAAACTTGAAGAAAAACCTATCCCATCCTGTGAAGGATTACCAGAATTAAACATATTTAATCACACTCCCTAAATATCTAAATTAATTAGTAATAATTAATCACAATCCCTAAATTAGGTGGTAGAAGCCACGCCCTGCTAATCTATAATTTCCAGCCAGCGGGCTCCACTTGATCGACTTGATCGTCGCAGCTTCCATGTGTCATTTCCGCAGGGTATCAAATTTGCAGCTCCCGGGGTGCGAAGACCTGGACCCTGTTGCTAGCACAAAGAACATGAACGTGCACGGCTCTTGCTTGATTTTGCTTGATTCATTCGCACCTCGCCCTCTGCTGCCCTTAATCTTACATTGGATGAAAAAGCACGCGGCATTCTCGCTTGCTTTGATTTTTCGGGTCCGTGCCAGTATGGGATATCCATTTCACACACTGAATGCAAACACATGCATGACTACATAGAGAGAGAGAGAAAACGGACGCAGCTGGATCTTGCCCAGACAGACAATTTTGCCCTTCAGTCATTTGGTACTGGTGTGGCAGGCTGGGAACCAGTGAAACCTTGGTCGAGCTGAGAGTGGTGGCAGCCCGAGTAAAGCTAGGGAGTCTTCTACATGTCAAGCTGCGACAACTATGAACACCGGCCGGTTGATTTATGATATGGATTGGACGACACCCCCGAAGCGTGATAATTTGATATAATTTGCTTGTCGGAAAGTGCCTGCACAATGGCACAGTCCAGCGAATCATGAATCGGGGATTGACATTACGTGTGCCATAGATTCCCCATAGATCACAATTTGATTGCCCATTCTATATCTCCATTATTTTGGCTGGAACATTTCCCATCAATTTGCCTTCTTTGGGGTAAATCCACATTAACCAACCATTTATATAATCATTTTTTCCTACTTGGATTATTCCCCTTGTAATTTATTGATTGTTCTATCATAGATTCCCCGACAAATTCATATAGATTCTGCTATAGATTTCCAGTAGGTCCCACCCTTTTGTTTGGACCAAAATCCCACGAAACCAATTAAGCCCCCATCAAATGCCCATCAAATGCCCATCAAATGCCCACCAAACCTTCCTTAAATGAATTGTAATTCACTGTGAAGCCACCATGAAATCCTCATTAGATCCCATTAAATCACCAATTAAATCACCAATTAAATCATCACCAACCAACCCTTAAACAGCAGCTGAAGCACCATAAATAAACTACTACACAAATCCCATTTACCCTCTGAATTGTTTAACATGGCTATGGAACTTGGTCCATTTACAGATGATTTATGATGATCTATATGCCTTTGAAAATGATGATTTTCGCAAACAGTCAAACTGCCAGAGGGTAAATCACCATTCAACCGCCATTAGATCCCATCAAATCACCATCACTACTAATCACTACAAACATCCCATACAAATCCAGTGGAATCATAATTTTCATGGTCAAACCTCCATTTTTGCTGATTCATAGAATTGGATGATGGGAAAATTTACAGGAAAGCCCTATATTTGATGGTAAAAACCATGGTTTGCTGTAGATTTTCCCTTAAACCAATCCAGTGACTGATGAAATTATTTTTTTTGGGAGGAATCAGCTCGGCCCCAAGGCCCAGCTCTTTGGCGCCCTGCTGGGCCGTATGCCCGATGCAGCGCTGCGGCGGCAGTGCCACAGCTGCAGAAATGCCGATGTTTGGTGGAAAAGGATGGAACACTGGGGCTGAAACCGGGAAAAAGGTGTGATAGAGTGTGTATTTATATATATATATATATCTATATATCCGACTATCCGATAAAAATGCCAAACAGAATGCCAGATAGAATGTCAGAATATATATGCCAGAAAGAATGCCAGAGAGAATGTCGGAATATATGTCGGACAGAATGCCAGATATAATGTCCAAATATGTGCCAGATAGAATATCAGTTGGTGGGGATCACTTGAAGAAAGTAATTTAAAGGGTTTGGCCTATAAACTGGCAAACCACCCGGGAAGGAATCATTTGGGTTACAGGATGTTAGAGGCAGTTAGAGGCACTGGGTCTTCTCGCGGCATTGTGGCCATCCCCAGGTTTGAGACACAGCTGAAGGAGTGGTCGCGAAGAAAGGCCAGTGGTATGGGATGATGGTGCCATCCTACTTAAACATGTTCAGACCTTTAAAAAAATCCTCGGGTCAATACAATATAGTATCGTGTCGTGTAGTATAGTGGAGTATAGTTACTGATTTCAATGGTTGCTTTGGGCTTGCACAACTCAACATGATGTGAAGTAAGCAGCAAAATGTGTTTTGGTTGTCATCCCCAGTTCACTTGTCAGATGCATAGGGATGATGATCAAACTCAAGTCTTGGTTTGCTTAACTTTTGTATCCTCAAGATCTCAAGATTGTTGGTTAAAATGTAATATATTAACATCGTAGGCTTCCCCCCAAAATATCAGATAGCTTTTGGTAAAATCCCGCTACAATAGCGATAAATTCGACCTTTTCTGCATCCACATTGGTTGCATCGGCCTGTATAGGTGAGGCTCCCGGTCCACGGTCGAAAAAAACAGATGCTTGCTGGTTGGGAATCACAGCTCTTGCTGGTTGATGTTATCTGCAATTTTCTGCTGGTTGAAGATGTTGAATACTGTATATGTTGAATCAATCCATCTTTGTTCCCGGGTTGAAACAGTCCTGATTTTGACAGGTTGGCAATCTCCTGGCCCCGCTGTGTCGCAGGCGCCGGTGTCCACTTCGGCTCGGGCGACCACTGGAGGCCATGGTGAAGCCAGGGTGCCATTTGCCAATCTAAGACAAGCCTTGAGTGAACCCACGGAAATCCATGCTTTCAATAAGAATATCATCCAGAAAACTGTGGGTTTGGGCCTTGGCAGAGTTGAGTATCAGACGCCAGGAAAGAATTGGAAAACGAACTCCCACACTTATGACGAACAAGACAGAAGATGAAACTAAAATACCTCCACTTGACGAACAATACCTCCAGTAGGTGGTATGACCAACCAACTAGCGATGTAACGATCCAAAGCCACCATTAAACAATCCACTAAACAATCCAGCATTGTGATCTGCAAGTAGAGGTGCACATCAGCACATTGGCATGGCAACTCTATGGCCCAAACGACCAAGCCCCGTAGATGGTAAATATGGTGGGGCAAGTTCCTTGTCATGGCCCAAGAAATCAGATTTGGCGATGATTTTGAATCATCCAGATCTTCATAGTTTTTGAATATGTTTGAGACATTCAATTTTATGGTATTTATTTTATTTGGAACATCCAGCTTTAAAGATTGGCAAACCAGCGTCCCAAAAGAGTCAAGCAGTCAGCAACTTACTATGAAATCGTTCGAGTCAGTGGTTGGAAGAGCGCTTTCTTCTTGGGGATTAGAGGTCATAGTCTGTTGGGGGGATGGTAGAACCACCATTCAACAATCCATTCACCATGTCAAAATGGTTCATCCACCATTCATCCCATGAAATCGGCCATAAAACGGCCGACGTTCCGGGACATGTCAAGGCCGTCGGCCCGCCAAGCGCGAGCTGGCTGAGGAGTTGGAGGCATCTTAGCGAAATCCATAGGAGCATGCATAAATGGTATGCCATCCATTTTGATATTTAGTAAATGTGACTATATATATATATATATATATATATCTACATGTATATTAATGAAAACATATAATATCATAACAATTAATTAAATGCACATATACGTATATATATGTGTATATATATATTATATATGTATATGTACTTCCCTTCTGAGCGTTGGTTTTTCTAAAGTACTGTGCTTATTGAGCTTGTACACGTACATATACACAGATATGCTGTATTGGGTGTCGGGTGTATAATGGTGAAGGCCCAATAGTGACATGGACCCATGAGGGCTCTACAATATCTGAGTCCTCATGGTGATGTTACCAAACAATCCTCCGTTTTTTGATGAATCAAATCGATATGAGGAAAGAAACTTGACTGATTTTTCAATATTTTTCATTTGCAATATCTTTCTGCCGATTTAATTCTATTTGTCAATCTATCTGCATGTTTTTGAACGATATTATTCACAAATGGGCATGCACACTCACACACACAAACCCATATATATATAATTATACATATGTATATATATATATATACATACAAACATATTACACACATACATACGTACGTACGTACATACATTTTATGTATACATCCATTTCTGTGTGTAAATATAGCCAACGATTACATGCCTTGCACCGCAGCTTGGTCAGCAGCCCGGCAGCTTAGCGTGCGGCTTAGCGGCGATCCCATGGCACCTGAGGGAAGTGACATGACTCCAAGCGGCCTACAGCAGCTCTTGGAAACTCGGCGGTACAGGTATCTGATTACTATAATTAATATTATCTCCGTAACGCCTTACATATGTAGATATGAGTTGCACATTCGTGTGGGTCGGTAGTTTTGAGCTCAATGGTTTGGGAGTTTCCAATTCTTGACATACCATACATATATATATTATGTAAGTATGCCTGTGCACTCGGGCCTCCGCCCACAACCCAGAGGAAGTGGACTTTTGAGAGTGTCAACGGGTATTGCTGAAAACTTTAGGGTAAAGTCATTTTTTTGTTGCATTTGCTTGGTGGTATCAACCCATAAATCAATAAACGTTTGCGACGATCGATGTTGGCTACGGTTTTTGTAAGGTTTCGCAGCCATCAAGCTAACTATATACTGTTGGCATAGGGCAAAGCATCACCAAGCAGTTTGTTCCTGGATGATCTACATTTGTGGCATTTAGAGAACGATACTGTATCCATGCTGACCATGCCGTAGATTTGGTCGGGGGTGCAGTTCCACTAATGTTTGTGGGTTATACCACCATAGCTACAGGGCTTATGGAGGTTATTATGTAGTTGTAATAGTTGTAATAACCTCCATAATATGGGTTATAGTTGTAATATGGTGGTTATATGTGGTTATATGTGGGTTATATGTGGGTTATATGTGGGTTATATGTGGTTATAGTTGTAATTGTTAATACCCCTAACTGCACACCCAGGACAAACCTGCCCGGGAATTTCCGGAGAAGGTCGCGATCAGATCTCCAGGTGAATCACTGGGCGTCTACTTCAGTTCAATCATCCAGGGGGATCAGTCAAAACCCACGGATCTATGTTATGGTAATCAAATATGGCTAGAAAATTTAAACATACAGGTTTATGGAAATTCCCTATTTATAAATTCAAGGTTTCATGGGAAAATCATCGAACGAAATGGCGGGTTTTCCATTGAGGTGGAATTCCTGTTGTCGATTAAGTTCCCGTCATATGTGGCTATATGTGGACTCAGTAGATCGATGCAATTTTGATTGCTATACCCTCATGTTGGGTGCTTAAAGCCAATGTATTGCTAGCAGCACCTCCATGTTTGGTGCTATTGTTTGTTGCGGATAATTGAGCTATAGCTAGAACATCATGTTGCAGCTATTGGACTGCATTTTCCACCCAACTGCATCACCGGGCGTCCACCCATCCTCATCATTGGGTGAAACACATGAAAAATCACCAAGATTAGAGGGATCATATGATGAGATGATGTGTTAATATCACGAAAGGACTTGTTAATGGATTATATGGAAAAGTAATCATATTTTATCATAGGGACCAAATATGATTTGGCATTGAATCCTCACCCAAAGACGTAAACCTTATTTGCCTTTAGCTCTGCTATGCTTTGGTGAACTCCTTGAAAAGGGGATGGAGGGAGAGAGAAAGACGTAGACCCATTGAATCACCATTTGATTTGCCCGAGTTATTGAAAAGACCTTTGTTTGTGATGAGTCCTGGTCTACATCACCAGGTGCAGTTGGGATTGTTATGAGCCACAATAGGAAATGGGAAAGGGCCCAGTGATGGCTCACATGTTTGAAACAAACATGATTGATTAACCCCCAATGACATGTCCATGAATTTTTGCATCTTGGGTTTGAACATTTACCTTGGATCCAATTTGTTGGGTGCAAATCCACGAGTGAATATTTGTTTTACCACTTCCCCATTCCGCCCATCGAGGCTGCATTAAATCACCATTGGGTTCCCATTACCCTCTTGGAATATCTTGTAGTTTAACATAGCTATTGAACATGTCCCATTTATAGATGATTTACCAAGTAAAAAATATGAAAAAAATGGTGCATAGCACCCTGTTAAATCACCAGAGGGTAAATCACCATGAAACCTACGTCAACGCCATCGGCAGATGTTGGAGACCTCCAACCCCCATAGATTCACCAACACCAACCCACTGGTTATCGTTGCTTAGTTATCACTATAATTAAAAAAAACTCCTATGTCTATGCCCCATTAAATCCCAAGTAAATGCAGGTTTTTCTTCTCTCCGATGTTTTTCAAAGTAAGTCACCATCACCAACCGGTGGCTTAATCTCATATCAAATTCCATAAATTCATATAGATTCCCCATGATATCAGCATTACATCATCGCATCGCTAAATCACCACTATACCAGGTGTTCTATCACCATGGAACTACCGTTTAGCCTCTGATCCCCACTCATATTGAATCATCTTTTTTTGTCGCTAATTAATCCTTAAATCATCTCACCGAATCCCGATGAAGCATTCTCATTTTCATGGGTTAAGACGGTTAAGCCCTCATTGTTGTTGGTAAAATCTCTAGTTTTGTTGGTTAACATTACACGTCCATTAAAATCGCTACTACACAATCGTTAGATTATCATTAAATCGCCATCACCATTCTATAATTCTATCCCAGTAAGATCATGAAAAACCACCATTGATTGATGGCACACACGCAATTACATCATCATTAAATTGTCGTTTTTAATATCACCATTTTTGGCTGGTAAAGCCACCATAACCACCCGATGGCCATCCCAAAATTTCAAGCATCACACCATCAGCACTGGCCAGGTCACATGGAATCATCAGTTTTGGTTGGTAAAATCAAATTTAGAAGTTCTATTTCCCAAAAAAGGACCATATTAATAACCAACAATATAACTGATGATTGGGAAATTGTTGATTATTGTTGGTTATTGTTGATTGTTGTTGTTTATTCGTTGATAACTTAACAACCAACAATAACAGTTGATTCTATTTGACAATAATCAATGGTTAATATCAATGTGAAGCCAGCCATTTTTGGCTGGGACAATCACCATGACAATCCCTCCTTAAACCATCATACCATCACCACTGTCAGGTTATTGATGGTTATGAATCCATGATGACTTCTATTTCCCAACAATAATCCATGATTCCAATGATAAGTTCGATTTTTGGCTGGTAAAACCTCCATTCAATCCCCATCAAATCCCCAATCTCTGGTTATATAATACCAATAGTTGATGAAAAATCAGTGGTTAATAACGGTTAAAATCAATGTGAAATAATCCCTTCTATGTCCCAATCGTTCTATTCCCATGGTCTGCAGATGGTTTGATGGTTTCAGCATTAATTTTCATTCAATCAACATATATCAACATATTTCCTCATTAGTTCCATGATGATTTTTTTGGCTGGTAAAATCCTATTAAACCATATTAATCCATGGGATAATCAACTATTATATAAACCATATTAATCCATGGTTTATACCATATTAAATATCTCCATTAAACATCATTTAAACCATATTCATGGCAGATAAAGCCTATTCAAATCACCATGAAATCCCATCCCGAGAATTTCACCCGTATGGCTTCCAACCAATTGATGCTTGGGGGGTTTAGCACCAACGGTTATTTGGTGCAAATAAAACCACTATAAATATAACCTATGGGAATAGATTTAATAACTTGAGTGAGTTGATGGAATGGGATTAATTATTCATTATTAATAATTGCAAATCTATTCCCATTCCCATTAATGAGTAGTTCATCCCATTGATCTGCAGATGGTTTCAGCTGCACCTTCTCCGAGCTCCGCGCCTCGATCTCCTCCGTGGCCTCCGCCCTGCTGCGCTCGGCCGTGCAGCGCGGCGAGCGCGTGGTCTGGCTGCTGCCCAACGGCCTCGAAGCGCTGCAGCTGAGCTGCGCATGTTACCAGGTCGGTTTTCCCGGAAAACAGTGGGAAAACGGTGAAAACCCTGAGGGAAAATGGGGAAACTCATAAAAAAACTAACGTGGATGTTGGTAAACGTGGTGGTGTCCCCGCTGCCAGACATCATGAAAAATCAGGAAACTCCAGAAAACTTTCTGGACCCTCTGTGTTTGGTTTAAAGCATGAAAT